>Ga0268282_1000486_pt1 | contig 20371 bp, 20 predicted proteins | sample saktaG_12_FD_190133 | JGI IMG/M metagenome (GOLD analysis project Ga0268282, IMG submission 190133) | Saline water microbial communities from Sakinaw Lake, British Columbia, Canada - sak_2011_5_24_120m | ecosystem: Environmental > Aquatic > Non-marine Saline and Alkaline > Saline ...
TTCGCTCAGCAATTTTGCCAGCATGCCCTGCGGCTCGGAATAAAAAGTATTATCGATATGCAGAAGCTCGCCGGCCTGTTTGCGCAGGGCCTCGACGACCTTGGGATGGCAGTGGCCTAAACCGCTGACGGCCCAACCGGGGAACATGTCCAGTATTTTATTGCCTTCGGCGTCATAAAGGTAACAGCCCTCGCCTTTGACGATTACCCGCGGCAGACGACCATAATTGGCGATAACATACTTGTCAAACAATTCAATTGTCTCCTGTGTAGTCATAATTCGTATCTCGTTTCTCGTGTTATGTTATTGTCATTCCTGCACAGGCAGAAACCTTTCTTTTATTTCACTATTTGTGTTCCGATTCCCTTGTCGGTATAAATTTCGAGCAGCAGCGAGTGGGGAATCCGGCCGTCGATAATATGCGCCTTGCTGACTCCCGCGTCCAGCGCCGTTATACAGGCCTCGACCTTTGGGAACATCGCATCGGTGATAATTCCGGCGTCGATCATCTCCTTAATCTGCTCTTCATTCAAACTCGATACCCAACTTTCAGGGTCCTTGATGTTGGTTCGTATCCCGTGAGTATCGCTGACGACGACGAGCTTCTCAGCAACGACTTCGGCGGCAACCATTCCCGCGGCGCTGTCGGCGTTAACGTTTAATTTTCCGCCAGCCTTATCCTTGGCGACTGAGGCGATTACCGGTATGGTCCCATCGGCACATAATTTCTTGAGCAGTTGTCCGTTCACATCCGTGACTCGCCCGACGAGTCCTACGTCGATTTTTCGCCCATTTTCGCCGGCCAGACGCAAGGTCTCGGCAAACAGTGCACAACTGCCGAGCGAATGCAGTCCCATCGACTCGCATCCCAATTCGGTCAGCATCTCACAGAGCGGCGTATTGATTTTGTGCACGAGCGTATGCTCGGCGATAGTCAGGGTTCTCTTGTCGGTATATCGCCGGCCCTGCACCCAGACCGGTTCTAAGCCCGCTTCGTTCATCGCCCTGGTAATAGCTTTACCGCCGCCGTGGACGATAATCGGCCGCATACCGACCGTCGCCATAAAGGCGATATCGGTCAGCAGTTTTTTTTGCAGAGACGTATCGTCCAGGATGCTTCCGCCGAGCTTGACAACTACGATCCGCTCGCGGAAACGCCTGATATACTCCATCGCCTCAATTAACGCACCAGCTTTTGCAATAGCCTTTTCCATGGAAACTATCCTTGAAAGTAATCGCTTGAGTAAGCCGCTTAATCTATTGATTTTCCCTCGTTTCGTCAAGGCATATTTATTGTTGCTATCTTAAAAATTATTAACTTTACGGCGATTTTCTTGAAATTGATTTCGAGAATTTCTGTTATTATATGCGCGAGGATGGTATACGTTTCGATTACCTTGGTAAAAATATGGTTCGTTCGACTAATAAAAACAAAATCAAGACAACTCGCCCGTCGAGTCTTGATCTCAAGGCCGGCCAGAGACTGGGCAAGTACCGGCTGGCAAAGCACCTCGGCGAAGGCGGAAGCTGCGAGGTCTGGAAGGCCCGGGATACTGTCGAGAGTATCTGGGTGGCCCTGAAGATACCGCTGGCCGACGTAAACGGCAAACGGGACAACCAGGCCCTGCTTCGTGAAATCCGCCTGGTCGCACAACTTCGCCACCCACACATTATGCCGGTTAAGAATGCCGACATTATCGGCGGCCAGGCCATCCTGGCGACCGAGCTGTCGGTCGGAACACTGGATGACTGCTCGAGGCCGATGAGCGTCCGCAGAATTATCTCGATCGCCGCCCAGGTCCTTGACGGCCTGGCCTACGCCCACCGTAAGCGGATGGTTCATTGCGACGTTACGCCGGGCAACATTTTCCTGTTTCCGAACAGCCGGGCCGCTCTCGGCGATTTCGGGATCGGCCTGAAGCTTAAAGGCCGAATGATAACCGTCGACGACTTCGGCACGCCCGGCTACGTCGCTCCCGAGCAGGCGTACGGCCGGCCGACCTACCGCAGCGATTGTTTCGCTCTCGGGCTCATCATGTACGAATACATCACCGGCGTCCTGCCGAAATGGCCTTTTCGCTGGCCGCCAAAGGGCTGTAATCGACTCCGGGAAAAAACCAATTTGGCATTCGTCGGGTTTCTCAAGCAGGTCCTGGCGGTGGATCCCGACAAGCGTTTCGCAAACGCTGAGAAGATGCGCTCGGCACTGCTCCAGGCCGTACCAAGAAAACTCAAGCTCGCCTCTTTCCTGAAATCGACGGGTCGGAAAAAGCTCGACTGGCAGAAAATGCGCCGGGCGGCGTTCATTAAACGCTATGCGGCTGTGGTTCCCGTCGTTTTCCGCTGCGTCGATTGCGGTGAGCCGATCGCCGAGAGCATGGTGATATGTCCATGGTGCGGCAGCGATCACAACCGTTTCGATGCGAGCACTCCGTTCAGCCACGTTTGCACCCGCTGTCATCGGGGCGTTCTGCCCGAGTGGCGATTCTGTCCATGGTGTTTCGGACCGGGTTTCGCTTCGCCTGCCGCAAAACGCACTCCGGGCACTCGATACCACAGCCTCTGCAAACACTGCGGTGGAAAACTCATGCGCTTCATGCGTTATTGTCCCTGGTGCCGCCGGAAGATTCACCGGCCCTGGCAGGTTCGGCCCTTCCCGGAAACATGCTCCCGCTGCGGCTGGTCGGTCGATTCCACCTTCTGGAATTATTGCCCCTGGTGTAAGCAGAGCCTTGTCTGATTCACTGAAAACGAGGAATCATAAATGAACGAGAAACCTGTAGAAATACTCGTCGTCAGCCCCCCTGCCCATTTCCGCTGGGGCGCCGAGACGCATGTCGGAATGGAACGCCAGGAAAACCAGGACAGCTTTTTCGCCGATCCCGAGCCGGCATTGTTCCTCGTATCCGACGGTATGGGAGGCCACCGTGGCGGCGCCATCGCATCGGAAATCGTCGCCGAGGATCTGCCCGTCATGATCGAAAACGCCCTCGACAAGCTGAAAGTCGGCACCACGCGGGCAGTAAGATCCCTGCTCGAAAGAATGATTGCTGAACAGAGCAAACAATTGCAACTCGAAGGCACCAGCGAAACAGGTTTCAGGGATATGGGCGCCACGCTCGTTATTGTCCTGCTGAGAAAGAACCGATGCTTCGTTGCCAACCTCGGTGACAGCAGGGCCTATCGGCTGCGCAAAGGTAAAATGGCCCAGATCACCCGCGACCACTCGGTCGTATCCGAACTCATCGAAAAGGGCCGTATCGAGCCCGAAGAGGCAATCAACCATGAGGCCCGGGGCCAGATCACCCAGTACGTCGGTATGGAAGAAAAGGCCCGCTCCCATGTTCGTTCCTTCACTTTGAAAAAGAGCGACCGTCTCCTGCTCTGCACCGACGGCCTGACCGATATGCTCGACGATACGAAAATCGCCGCTATTTTGTCGGCCGAGACCGATCCTCAGGCTGCCTGCAAGTCACTCGTGGCCGCCGCCAACAAGGCCGGGGGGCACGATAATGTCACGACCCTTGTCATCGACTGGCTCGGCCCCTGAGCGGCTCGTTGGGAATATTATCAGATGTTCAGAAAAGTTTTGCGCTGTCGAGCAGGAATGTTACGGGGCCGTCGTTGATACTGGTAACGTGCATGTATTGGCCGAAAGCGCCCTTTTCAATAGGTACGCCCTGCTCTGATATTAAGCCGGCTACTTTTTCGTAAAGCTGCTCGGCCAATACCGGTTCGGCCGCGGCGTCGAATCCCGGACGACGGCCCTTGCGGCAGTCGCCGTGAAGGGTGAAATTGCTGATTAATAGAATCGAGCCGGCGACATCCTGCACGCTTAGATTCATCTTGCCCGCCTCGTCGGAGAAGATTCTCAGGTTCACGATTTTATCGGCCATGAACTGAGCATCATTTACAGTATCACCCTTGCCGACCCCGAGATAGATCAGCAAGCCCTTGCCGATTGTGCCTACCGGCTGATCGTTTACCGTAACCTTCGCCTCCAGTACACGCTGACAAACAATCCGCATAGTTATCCCTTCACTGTCACTTGCTTTATCAAAACCACGGTGTCGAAGTTGCTCTTCGAATGCGCAGCTCGTCCACGACGGCGTTACCCTTGTGTGTCACCAGGTAGAGGACCAGCTCGGCGATTTCTTCCGGCTTTATCAGCTCGCCCTTGTCGATATCCGGACGTACTCTATCGACCATATCCGTATCGACGCCGCCCGGACAGAGCACGTGCACCCGGATGTTCGAACCTCTCAACTCCTCAGCCAGCGAAATCGTCATGCCGCGAAGAGCGTGCTTGGAGGCAGTATAGGCACTTTGAAACGGATAGCCTTTGACGCCGACTACCGACGCGATGTTGATGATATGAGCCGCCTGTGATTTTTTCAATAACGGCAGGGCTTCCCTGCAAAGTATGAACGGTGCGCGGGCATTGATTGAAATACACTGCTCCCAATCTTCGGTTGAGGTCTGCTCCAGCGGCGCTGAGTGAGTGACGCCTGCGTTATTGACCAGTATATCAAGCCGGCCGAGTTTTTCGCCGGTCACTTTAATGAGATTCCGAATGGACTGCTCTTCGGTCAGCTCAACATGAACGATCCTCGCTTCTCCGCCTGCCTTTGTCACCTGCTCTGCGGTTATTTGCAGTTGCTGAATCGACCGCGCAGCCAGGACGATGGTCGCGTTCTCCTGCGCCAGCGCCACGCTAATCGCCCTGCCGATCCCTCGGCTGGCCCCTGTGACTATTGCTACTTTGCCGGCTAATTTTTCTGCCATCGGTCTCAGCGCCGCCGAGTGCGCGTTCCGCGTTGCTGTGTATCCGTTTGTGTTCCTGTTGTTCTTCCGGACGTTCGTCCCCTTGTGCGGCTGTTTTGCTGATTTAACTGGCCCGGCTCGTTCGTTCTATTGCGCAGGCTCTGCGTTTCCTGCAGCTTCCTTATCTCTTCCCCAATATTTATCACAAGCTTATCAAAACGCTCTTTCCTTGCCAGCAGCAGCCCGTCAATTGCAGCGGTTGTCTTTTTAGCTTTTTCTTCAACCGCGATAGTTCGTATGTAGCCAATCTCCGCCTGAATTTGAGGGTGTATCGCTTTGGCTAACTCTGACTTGTTATCCGGGGTTGTCTGCATCCACAAACGCTTCTGCTCCTCTGTTTGTGGGTCCAGTTGCTCGGCAGGCCGACCCGTGCTTTCTGATCCGTATCCTCTTGGCGTGTTAACTGCCCCGCTACCATAGACGGAGTCGGTGGTGTCTGCTCCGGATGTCCGGCCTCTCATGCTCCTGCCGGTTGTTCGACCCCGGCCGCGGGTGCTGGCAGATTCGGTTAGTTTCTGCTCTCTTTTTTGCTGCATGAGTTCCCTGTTTACCTTTGAGGAGCGCTTCCGCCTGTTAGTTCGCAGACTGTCGATGGCCTCGACGCTCTTTTTTGCTGATTCCTCAACAGCGACCTTGCGTACGAAATCAATTTCATCCTCGATTTGCGTGTCCACAGCCCTTAAAAGAGTCGTTCTGTTATCATATCTCATTTGCAGCCACTGACGCTCCTCATTTTTGCTTTTATCGGAAACCTCCTTCACTGACTTCTCCAGACCATCGAACGTCTTAACGCGGGTTTTAATCTCGTTCGGATCGACAAGTAAATCTACCACAACAGACGATTGATTAACGTTTCCAGCTCTGCTTCCTGGTTGTGTCATTCTGGCGGAATTCGGATTTCGACTTGCCGCCGGCGAAGAATATAGTCTATCTCCGAGCAATTCACTGGGATCCGGGTCTTTAGCGCCGTGCTTGACCAACAGGTCAGCAATTTCCTTCTGGTTGTTCTTTTGCGCCAACGACAAAGCGTTGTCGGCCCTGCCGTCCATAACATTGACATCGGCTCCCTTTGCAATTAGCGTCTCCACGATGGTCTTCTGGCCGGACTCCACTGCGAAATGCAGAGGCGTCTTCCCACGATTGTCCTTTGCATTAACATCAGCTCCTTTATCAATAAGTAGTTGTGCGATCTCCGTACGTTTGTTCCGAATTGCAGTTTGGAGCAGTGTCCAGCCCATTCTATTTTTCGAATTGACATCCGCACCCGCTGAAATTTGAGACTTGACCTCGTCGATGTCACCGTCAACGACAGCCTGGTTCAGAGATTTGCTCCGTTTTTGCTGAGCAAAAGTTGTATTAAATTCCAAAGATGTTAGCAGTAATAAAATCGTTATGTAACTTGTTATACGCTTCACGGTATGTCCTCCAGAAATATTTAACCTTAAATATAACTCATCAGCTATTTTAAGTGAGTATTTATCGGGCAACCACAATTATAGATATATCTAATTATACATCATTTTGTTTAATTTCTCACGCAAAATTTGTTTCATCCACTTTTTTCAATATTTTTTTAGATTTCCTCTCCGCAAGCTAAGCCTATCCTTTCCATGATTCCGTCGAACTCATCCAGTGAGTAAAACTCGATTATGACCTTGCCTCTCTGCCCGCTTTTCCGGGTTTCTATGTTAACTTTTGTGCCAAGCTGGCTGGACAGCTTGTTTTCAATGTCAAGTATATGAGGTGGTTTCGAGCGGACCGTTGTCTTGACCTGGCCTGTACCGGCAAGGTATTTTCGAACTAATCGTTCGACCTCTCGAACGCTTAGCCGCCCTGCCATCGCTCGATTAGCCAATTTCCGTCGAAGTTCGTCTGTCGGCAGTGCAAGGATTGCCCGGGCGTGACCCATGCTAAGCTGACCATCAGCAAGCATTTGCTTGATTTCTGGAGGTAAGTCAAGTAGTCGTATATAGTTAGCAACTACCGACCGGCCTTCGCCGAGCCTTTCTGCCGCTTCGGCCTGTGTTAATGAGAATGTTCTTATGTATTCATGGTATGCCTTTGCCCGCTCGATAGGATTGAGATCTACACGATGTATATTCTCAACTAAGGCCCACTCCTGCAATTGCTCATCGCTTGCACGACGAACCAGGGCAGGTATGCTTGTCAGGTTGGCCAGTTCGGCAGCTCGCAGCCGGCGCTCCCCCGCGATAAGCTGAAAGCCGGTACCAATTGGCCGGACGATAATCGGCTGAATTATGCCGTTTGCCTTGATTGACTCAGTCAATTCTGCTAATTCATGCTCATTCCATACTGTACGAGCCTGATAAGGATTAGGCGATATAGAGTCGATGCCGATCTTTTGAAGGGAATCACGCAACTCCTTATCAATAGGGAAGTTAAAGACGTCTGGAGAGCTGGGTAATGTTTGTTCAACTTCTGAATCGCTCATTGTTATAGGACCCAATAGGGATTGAAGCCCCCTGCCGAGATGCCTTGGTTTTTCTCTTTTCCTATCGGCCATATTTACACTCCTTTACACTCTTGCATGGGGATCTTACATCATTTCCCTTTTGTTAACTCATATCAAAGTGCTAACACAAATATTATTTCGGAATACTTACTTTAAATCCTGTAGCTTTACCAGACTAAAATATCAATATTTAAAAAAATGTTTCACGTGAAACAATTAAAGGAGGATACGTCGAGCATTAAAACTGATTTTCCAGTATCAGATATCTTGAATAAATATCCGTTAAAGTGTATTACTCGATCATCCATTTATCGTACGATTTGAGATCGGATGACAGGTAGAATGCCGGCAGTATCGTATGATATTCTTTGCTTACCTTTACAATCGAATACAGGGAAAATCCACTATTTACTCGAACAATATTCTGCACATTCTATGATTTCAAATGTATTTATGACTATCTTATAATTATGTTATTGAACTGGAAATGAGAAAGTACCCATAGAGTTTGCCTGCTATTGTTACATTTTAATCGTTAAAGATATGAATGTTTCACGTGAAACATCAATGCAAAAGGTGCAAAACGGGTCTGTGTAGGCAAAGCTGATATCATATATTCAGGTCGAAAATACATTACAATCACGCCTCCAGGCAAACAAATATATCCTTTTACAGCCTTATCGACTGTTCTAAATATCATAAAGATGGTAGGGGGACTGGCTCTGCCACAGGGGTAATTAAAGGACATAAAAGATTATCAAGTTTTGAATAGGAGCGAAATATGCCGTTTTTAGCAGTAATTAGGCTTTTCATGTATTATGAATTTCCTCGCTTACTAAAGCAAAAATATTTACTGCAATGACTCACCTGGCGGATTGCTTTTCCATAAACGATACATCGAGCAGGGGGGGATGGTCTATTGAAATATTTTGAGCCTACCCAAATTACCCTTTAACGTTTGTCATTTCTTCGCTTCATTCAAGGACCGGTCTGATGCGAAGTCTAAGGATTCAGCATGACAGGTGATAACGAAAAGTTATTCGGATAGGCTCTTAGACTTTGTACGGGATCGTCCCGAACTTACCTGAAGGACTTTGGATAATCCCTAACATAAGATGACTGTGCCAGCCTTTTCTGTTAGTGTCAATTTTTCAATATCAATAGCTTTGACGATCTTTGATAAACGAGCTGAGTATAAGTATGTTATATATACATCATTCTTTTTATATTAATGTTGCTTTGATTATTCTGTACAAAAATGGTACTTAACGGCAAAATAATCATTTTTCTCATAACATGATCCTTCCTTATGAAACAACATAATTACGTATTTACAGCACGAAAAAATGATTGACACATGGTGACAGGCAGAGTAGATACCTTTGAGGTACTGCGATTTCACGTTGCAGGCCGTCACAGTTATATCCAAATAATAGAAAAGGCTGTGCCGATGAAAGGGCAAACCAGATGTGGCTATTAATCCTGCTTCTGCTTTCTGTCGTTTTCATTATCGTCGCGACAACCAGGTTGAATCTCCACCCGTTTCTCGCACTACTTATCTCCGCTTTCGGTTACGGCATATTTTGCGGCAAGATGTCTTTGGAAGAGGTTGTCCAATCAGTAAATGCCGGATTCGGCGGCACTATCGGCTATATCGGTATAGTAATACTGGCAGGGGCGGTAATCGGGACATTTCTTGAAAAGTCCGGCGGTGCGTACAAACTCGCTGAGAGCACGCTGAAGCTCGTGGGAAAGAGAAATGTGCCAATGGCTATGGGAATAATAGGGTATATTGTGAGCATACCCGTATTCTGTGACTCGGCGTTCGTGATTCTTTCCCCGCTGGCAAAGGCGCTTTCTAAAAAGGTTAAAATATCGCTGGCGGCAAGTGCCGTGGCGCTCAGCCTCGGCCTTTACTGTACGCACACGATGGTACCGCCGACACCGGGTCCGGTGGCGGCGGCGGGGCTGCTTGGTGCTGATCTTGGGCTGGTTATCCTTTGGGGCGGCCTGGTAAGTATCATCGCCTTAGCTGCCGGCTGGCTTTTTTCGGTAAAAATCGCCGCCAGGATATATATCGATCCCGAGATGGATTCAGAAGAATCAAATGTAGAATATATCACAACCGAGGCACCCTCAGCCTTCAAATCCGTGATTCCAATCCTGCTGCCAATCATATTAATTGTGCTCAGGTCAATTGTCGATTTGAAATCACAACCGTTCGGCGACGGTAATATTGCTGTTATTATCGATTTTATCGGACAACCTGTCGTAGCACTGCTGATCGGCGTTTTCTTTGCTTTTCTGCTGCCCCGGAAGCTGAGCAAAGAGATGCTTTCAGCATCAGGTTGGGTCGGCCAAGCTGTAATTGCGGCGGCAACAATTATTATCATAACAGGCTGCGGCGGCGCTTTCGGCAAAGTCCTGCAGAACTCCGGTATCTCCGATGTAGTCAAAGCTTACCTCGGTGAAAGTGCCGGCCTAAGCATCTGGCTGCCCTTTATTGTCGCCGCAGCCCTAAAGACGGCACAAGGCTCGTCAACCGTAGCGATCATAACGACAGCGGGAATAATGGCGCCGCTTCTCGGGACGCTCGGCCTCGAAGCCCCTACAGCCAAAGCACTTGTAGTCGTCGCAATCGGGGCCGGCTCGATGGTAGTCAGCCACGCAAACGACAGTTACTTCTGGGTCGTTACGGGCCTTACCGGCATGACGGTCAAGCAGGGCTATAAGCTGCAAACGCTCGGAACACTCGTAGTTGGCACCGCAGCCGCAATAGCCCTCTGGGTTATAAGCCTGATAGTCCTCTAAAGTGACAACAAAAATACCATTATCATTGCAATTCTATATCTTCTGATCGCTCCTAACTTTTCGTTAGTATCAAATCCTATGAAATAAAGCTGATTAAAGAGTTCCTGCCGATCTGACGAAAATAAGTGTAAATATTCTTGTTTTAAGCGTTTTTTATGTGAACTCCGCTGCTTTGTAAATGGTATAATATATATTACTAACAGGTTGTAAAGTCTATTGTTAAACATTGATGTAAACGTTTTAGGAGGCAACAGTTAATGAGTTTTAAGAATCCGAAGAATCTGATTGTAGTTATAAGTGTAGTAGCAGCTATAATGGCGGGGACGGTTTTGCTTGGTGGTTATGCTAACAGTAAACCAGCCGATACCGAAGCGCCGGCAAAAGCCTGTCAAGGCGGTATGGCCGGCTACCCAATGATGGCCCAGACGGCATCTTGCCCAAAAATGATGGCCGCCCAGATGGCGTCGACAGACGGTTCCGGCACGCCTTGTACTACCGGCTGCCCTAAACCGTGCTGTGCCGGCGGCAATGCTGAAGGTCTCTGCGATAATCCTTGTCCGTTTCCCTGTCCAAAGCCGTGCTGTGCGGTAGATGGCCCGAAGGGCTGCTGCGGCACGGCCGGAGCGACCGGTTGTCCTATGACTGCTGTGGAAGCTGATGTCCAATAGATTAAAACTCAATGCAGTGAACCCGGCAGAAAATGATGCCGGATAATTTATAACCTTTTTAAAGGGCCGGTACTCCAACGTCGTTGGGGCCGGCCTTTTTTCTGCGCTCATTACAGCAAGAAACCTCGAATGGCTCAACCACAGGTTAACACGATTAAGCACCAATTCAAATAATGCAGTAGATTGGCTTTGATTGGCTTTGTTTTTTCGTGCCCGCCAGGGCGACATATTGCCATAATATCCTTTCATGTAATACTTTACGGCAATTCGAGCCGCCGCAAATTGGCTTTGTTTTTTCAAATAGGCCTTCAACCCCCCAGCGCAGGTCTGGGGGCTAACACGGATTGGGTTTGTTTGGCTTTGAATTGGCTTTGTTTTTTCGCCGCACGAAACCTCTAAAATCATCATAACCCCTTTACATATAGACATATACACCCATTAAGGCCATTCGCAAATTGGGTTTGTTTTTTCAAATTAACCACGGATTTTCGTCGTTTTCCTCTCTTTTTCACCTGTTTTTTTCATTATTCTGCCTTTTTTTTGACCCGGCACCAGTGGTGCGGGCTAAAATTCGTATTGCGTTCTGAGTTCTGCGCGATTGTACCTATCATTTATCAATAATCATTAATCAATAATCAATAATCATTTAGTTTAGTATTATACGAATCTAAACGGATAAAGGCGGGCTAATTCCAGATAAATCTCCATTACACGGCGTTTTTTGATTCACCACGAAGGGCACGAAGAAACACGAAGGAAAACAATAATCAATAGTAAATCGTAAATAGTCAATAACAAGGTCTCCGATACACGGTGATCTTTACCGCGGAGAACGCCGAGGACGCAGAGACAAAAATTCATATAGATAAAAGCCAAGATTCACCACGAAGGACGCGAAGATTCACGAAGAAATAAAGAAACAGTGAATGGTTAATGGTATTTGGTATTTAGACTAACGACCAACGACTATATACTAACGACTAATTCTAACCGCAGATTTACCCCGTTAGATACCGGTTTTTGCCTATCTCACGGGGTGAACGCTGATAAACGCAGATTTCAAGTCGTATTTTGTAAATAGTCAATGACAAAGGCTTCGTGTAACTTCCCATTCGACAAGCTCAGGGCAGGCTGTGTCTTCGTGGTAGGAAAATATAAAAATATTGTTTTTTTCTCATTTACGGGTATTATATTACCAAAGGCGTGATTCACCAAAGAACGCAAAACTTCCTCGAATCGCCTTATTGTCATGCCGTACCTGTTTAAATTGTTTATTTTGTTGAATGAAGACTTTTGGGGATGAGAATTTTAATTAGACTGTGTTACTTGAATTTTAATAGGTGATTTTCCAGAGAACGCCTGGAATTATGTATGATGTACCCGGAATTATCGAGTGTTATCGAGTTTTCCTGATAATATTCATATCCCGGTGTTATCGAGATAGGCAGTAGCATATTTTACTACATTTTTGTTGTCAAGGGCTTATTTCGAGAATATCTTATCCGGTGTTCTCAGTAAAAGTATATAATAACTTGTTAGCCAGTAACGGGTCGAACAGACTGCAATCAAAGAGAATTAGCGTATGGATGTAACATTCGAAGCTACCGACGCATTTGAGAAGGATTTGGGCACCTTCGTGTCAAAGGAACGGTTTAAAATTGTCAGTAAGATTAACATGTACTGTTCCTTACTCCCGAATGATCGGACCGGGTTCTTTAAGCATGCTGCCCGACCGGTTGTACCCATCCTTCGTTCAAAATTCCAATCCAGTCTCTACTCGATCCGAGTGGCACGAGATATCCGCGTTCTTGCGACAATCGACGATGATCCATTGTTCGATCGAATTATCGTCACGTTGTTGCGGGTCGTACGCAAAAAAAACATAGATAAGGTATTTAGGGGTTTGGCTCAATCCATCTACCAGAAAGACCTAGCCTCATTCGCGGAATCGGGGGGGCAAGATGATGGCTGAGATTAAGATCCTCCTTGATGAATACGGGATCATCTATGAAGGCAACAAGATCCTTCCGACTGAATCGCTTCGGCTCAAGTTATTAGGTGCACTCGCGGAACTCGAAGACAACGCCTGTCACAAATCTCGACAATATCCCAAAACACGGCTTCACCGCGTTAGGGGTTATGAAAAGGCCATATACCGTGCGGACATAGACAAAACATCGGGCTGGCGATTGCATGTGCAATTTAACAGTAAGACGAAGCAGCTTCACTTAAAAGACATCATTGAAGGACAAGATCACGATGACGTAATAAAGGTGATCAAGTCCAAAAAGGGTCGATACGAATAGAAGCTGGCTAACATCGGGCTGCAAGAGACCGCGAGCAAGCTCGCGTCTCATGAGCCCGTGCGTTAGGAGAGATTTATGATTGAGGATTTCTATTCACGAGCACAATCTGAAGTAGTGACATTCTCTAAGACGACAGTGAGCTTCTCCGTCTCACTCGTTGAGAAATATAATCTTGATGGGATGGAATACGCCCGAGTTGGTATCGACGAAGAACTGAGACGTATTTACTTTGCATTTCAAGAAAAAAATGCGCCAGGTCTTCCACGCTTTTATAGTCAAACTGATCGTTCGAAACGGAAATTCGTCGCTGTAGGGGAACTATATAGAAAATACGATTGGCTCGACGATATTCGGAAACAAACTGATAAAGCAAAGCGTCAGTTTATCTTGGAGGAAGTTGCCCATGATGATGAGGCAATCTACCCGAAGTATAAATATTTCATCACAGTTGGTTACTCATGGTCGAATGAGCGTGATTTCGCCAATTGTGAAAATTACCCGGAGGAGCCCGGGGTTTATCGTCTGAAACATGCTGGCGAGATTATGAGGATAGGAGAAAGTAATAATATCGCCAGACGACTGAAGGAACACGTCGCCGTATATGGTGATCAAGTAGACATGTTTGACTTTGAGATCGTATCAAACGTGGGAGAACGAAAGCTAGAAGAGCGTAGGCTGCTGGAATATTTTAAGGCTGCAGTAGGTAGGTTGCCGTCGTTAAATCCTATCTCTAATTGACGCTTGGATAAAAGAATCCTAACAACGGGGTGAAGAAGGATTACCAAAAAGCTATCGCCTTTTTGGTAACCTCTTACCCCGAGCGTTAGCTATTAAAAGAACCGTGCCAAATGCTCTTTCAGATATACTAATCTAACGTTCTTTTTTATAGGGGATCACATATTTTGGATGCACTAGACCCAACTGATCATTCAAACATTGCAGGACGACCATTTTCACTGCGAATATTTTTAGCTCATGCGTCAGAGGACAAACAAGTAGTTCGAAAACTACATAAAGAACTCAATATGCGTGGTTTTCGAGCATGGTTAGATGAAGAGGACCTGTTGGCCGGTCAACATTGGCGAACAGAAATTCCAAAAGTCATTCAACAGAGCGATATAATTGTAGCATGTTTCTCAAGCCGTTCAGTGATTAAAAAAGGGTATGTCCAAAAGGAATATAGACTAGCACTCGATACATACTCAGAACGTCCCCCTGGCTCGATATTTCTCATTCCACTTAAATTGGACGAATGCGAGATTCCATACATCGAAGCATTCAGTGTTAATATCCGAGACTTGCATTGGATAGACTACTCCAAAGAGGATGGTCTTTCTCGGTTGTTAGCTTCAATTGAAACTTCCCCGTGTGTATACCATCCAACGGATACTGAACAGTATCGAGGTCCACTATCCGATTGCACGTTTTATATCAATGTATCCTATCGAAAGACTAATCGCTGGAAGACTCTTGGAGATGTACTCGTTGAATATCGTCATCCGATCCGGGGACACTCTGTCTATCTTATTCCAAGTGGGCGTGTCCCCCCCAGGCTCCGCCATACAAAGGTATTGCGCAGTGACGATACAGCATTGCGCGAAAAGCAGAAAGCCACAATCTCATTTGTCAAAGAATGGGAAAATCGAGAAATACAGGGGAAATGGTTTATCGTAGAACGTAAAACCGGTCTAGAAGTTGTCGACTTATACTCCGCCGCATATGATAGTCACTTGATCGCAAACCTAACAATGCAATTCAAGGGTCGTCGAATAAGTCGGCACCCTTAGATTAGAATCAGGCAGATCGTAATGCGTCGAGAATATTTAATCTCTGAAGGCACCTAACAAGTCCCTGCAGGGATAATTAAAGGTGTCCGGTACAATTTTTAGGAAAAAAGATTGACAGCCTTTTTCATAGCTAAGCCATAAATTTACGATTTATGATTTGCGATTGACTAATGGAAAAAACCAAGGACAGCGGGGCTGTTGATCGGACCGCCATTATTCGTGACAGACGCTATTTTATTGAATTCTACTCGCTGGTGGCTTGTTAGACTTGTCAACGATTGTTTTTTGTAATATGCTCTTCGAGGAATTGTTCCATTTGATACACACAACGCCGATTGACGGCTTCGGCAAGATCGCTTTTGCTGTGCGCGATAAGGAAAAAGGCTCTTTCCAGATAAAAGGCACTGCTGAAAGACTAACAGAAGGAAATATGTTCGATGAAGTTCAGAAATAGGTGCCAGATAAACTACCAAGAGTTGCTTCAATCGTAATGAATATAGAGGAAATATACAACGGGGCAGAGTGTATTTCCTGATCAGCCGTAGTATAACATTGGCCCCCAAAAACGATAGGAGATAATAATGCCATTTAATTTTGGACAAGGACGGGGTAGAGGTAAACGCAGCAGGCGTTTTCGTGGAGGCAGAGGTGTCGGGGGTTTCAGGTCTAATGTGCCACCAGGTAACTGCATCTGCCCCAATTGCGGTTTAACTGTACCCCATCAACCAGGTTTACAGTGTTTTCAAACAAAGTGTTCCAAATGTGGCTCAGCTATGGTACGTCAATTTTCTTCTGGGCAATAGAAATGACTGCAAAAACAATACAGAAAAAACCAGATAAAACAAAAAACCTGAAGCAGGGCCAAAGAATAGCATTTATTGCAAGTTTCGTAACGCTTCTTTTAGCTGTTGCAAAGGCTGCTGTGGGTTATCTGTTTGACTCTAAGGTTTTAGTGGCCGATGCTTTTCACAGCGGCGCCGACCTTTTAGCAATTTTTGCATCAGGATTTGGTCTTTGGATGGCATCCAGGAAAAAGACTGAGAGATTTCCCTACGGTTTATACAAAGTTGAGACTCTGGTTACTCTTGTCATAGGTGTCCTAATAACGTGGGCGGGGATAGAAATATTAACAGATGGGTACCACAGGCTTTTTGATATCGATGACGTTAAAAAATTCCCGATTTTACCTGTCAGCGTAAGCATATTGTCTATTATTGTAGCTTTCGTCCTGGCCAGAAAAGAAAAGGACATTGGCAAATCGATCAATTCACAATCCCTTATAGCTAATGCAAGCGAATCTTTTTTAGACATCTTTACTTCTTTAGTTGTTTTGGCGGGGATATTGTTGGCCTATTTACGAATTTCTTACGTAGAAGGCTCTATCATTATTTTAATCTCATTACTCATTTTCAAATTGGGCCTGAAAAATATATGGATGTCTTTGCTGGTTTTGCTGGACGCAAATCTTGACGCTGAGCTGCAATCTGATATTGAGGAAGGTATAAACAAAATTTATGGCGTTAAAGGTGTTGGCGAAGTGATGATTCGCCAGGCAGGGCCATTTAAAATGGTAGAATGCAAGATTTTGACAAGTCCTTCACTTTCTTTATACAAAGCACACGCATTAGCAGACAAGGTAGAGGATCATATCACCAATAATTTCGAGCATATTGAATCGGTCTTTATCCATGTCGAACCATCAAGAGAGAATTTTGTTTCTGCCATCGTCCCTGTACAGGATATAAACGAAATGGACTCTAAAGTTCATGGCCATTTCGGCCGTGCACCATATTTTGTCATATTAAAGATTGCCGATGAAAATATAGAAATAGAGGATTTCTACTATAACGAATTTCTCGGCGATAAAAAACATGTGGGCGTAAAAGTGATAAAAGCGGTTATCAAGCACAAACTGGATTTATTATTCACCTCTCGGATCGGCGAGATTTCCTTTCATATGCTCAGGGATAATTTCGTTGATATTTATAAAACGGATGAAGGACTTTCAGTAAAAGATATCATAAAAAAATATCGTAATCAGAAGATTGAACAGATCACGGCACCAACGCACAACATTGAGGAATCTCAATCATCTGTTTATCAGTCGTAAAGAGAACTTGCCGGGTTTGTTACAAAAGAGTATGATAATATAAGCCAAGACTGATATATGAAATCAGCGGAAACTATTTTCAGGCAACATTTGAAAGAAAAGGGGATGCTCGTAAGCCGTCAGCAAGAACAGATTCTGGCCACTTTCATGAAGACAAAGAACCATCCGACCGTTGATGATATTTATGGGGATTATATAGGGACGGACGGCAATCTTATTGAATTCTACTCTCTGGTGGCTTGTGAGACTTTTTAATCATTGTTTTTTGGAATATGCTCTTCGAGGAATTGTTCCATTTGATACACACAACGTCGATTGACGGCTTCGGCAAGATCCATAGTATGAGGCCAGCCATCGTATCTTTCGTAGACATAATCGATTCCGAGCTCTTTCAGTTTATCCGCCAGCTTATCCGCCTGGGCAACGGGGACCGTGCTGTCGATGGTTCCGTGAAAGATAAGGGTGGGAGGATCATCCCGGGTCAGATGAAAAAGAGGTGAAGCCAGCTTGTAGGCATCAGGTGCTTCGTCGAACGTTTTTCCACCTATGAATTCCCTGACGAGTTCCTGCTTTTTGGCGAAGTCGGTGGTCAGGTCGGTCGGGCCGTAGAAATTGACCACTGCACTGACACGGCTGCTGATATTGTTATTGCCGCCGGTGCCCTCAAGTGACGGGTCGTCCGAGTAACCGATCATCATGGACAGATGACCTCCGGCGGAGTTGCCCGAGACTGCGATGTGTTCCGGATCTATTTGATATTTGGCGGCATTGGCACGCAGCCACCGGACTGCGCATTTGACATCTTGTACCGCGGCGGGAAAGGGTGCCTCGTTCATCAGGCGGTATGTTACAGTGGCGGTGACGTATCCTTTTTCGGCGAATTTAACGCAATAAAATTTCATGTCACTGCGTTTGCCGCTCTTCCAGGCGCCGCCGTGAATGAAAATGATGGCAGGAGCGGCTTTTGTGCGGCCTTTTGGCAGGTATATGTCCAATTGGAGTTTACGTTCGCCGCCGGTTCCGTATTCGACGTCGAGAATTTCCTGCACGTTATCGGGCAGGGAAATATTCTTCGCATCGATCAGCTTGATCTGGCCAAGAAGGATCGCGGTCATGACTGCCTGTTCATTCGCATAACCTTGTGGGATCGGCGGAACTTCTGCTGCCTCCACAGTAAAAGTGAAGGCACAAAAACAACAGATTACCTGCCAAAAGAGATTATTTCTCACCATTTTCTTCACCGCGTCTTTCAGATCTAAAGTTATCAATAATAGATGATTGTAAATAACCATAAAGAGTTTATAAGTAAGCTAAGGGACAGTCAACCGATTTACGATAATAAAAAATGGCGGCTGTTCCGAATGGTGGTACAGCAACCAATTAATGGGAATAAATATGGACAGACCCGAATTAAATCATCACTTCTAACCATGAAGAACACGAAGGAACGAAGTTTTTTGCGGTTTGCGGCATCAGGTTGTTTGGTCCTGGAGGGGCAATTTCATGTTTTGGAATATTTGTTTGACCGCGGCGGAATCTTCGGCCGTGAAGCCGTAGCGTATCCATTTTCCATGCATCAGCACGACAAAAATCATATCACGGGAGGAGCGTAAGCCGTCCGAGGGGAACCAGGTTCGGAAATCGCCCGTGCCTACGATTCGGAATTTACCGTTCCATATTGTGGGCTTGAATATTTTGACGGTTTTGATCCGGGAAAAGGGGACGCATTTCGATCCCAGCAGGAATCCGTCGATATGCAGGGCGTCCTCTGTTATGCGGATCAGGCTGTCGGAATAGAGATATTTTTGGTCAGCAGTCATATTAAATACTTTCAAGCTGCAGCATCAGTAATATTATACCTGGTTACGGTATATAAGTATAGTCGTGGGAAAATGCATTTGATTACATGGCGCGGTGAAGCCGCTGCCAAAATAACCATAAATTTACGATATTCGATCCATTCCCGCTTAAAAAAACAGATAGTATTTGCTCGAATCAGAACTGCAATGTGTTATGATATACATTCTCGTGAAACCGAGTATTTATTCTACAGTCAGCTTTAATGGATTCCAGCTTAGTGCGGGATCAAAGCAACGAATGGAACGGTTTGGAAATTTTGAGGGGATGTTACAATGACAAATCAAACACCATCCGGAGATTCCGGCAAGGGCGTTAAAAATAGCTCTAATACCGTACAAAAACCAATATCAACCAAGACACTGGCTGGTGCAGTGCTTGTGCTTTTAGGCGCGGTCGGAATCGGGATGTTTATCAGGGAATTTCGTTTTAGGTCGTCCGGGCAAAAGCACCTGGCACAGGCTCCAAAAGCAGTTCAGCCGCGCGATATACCGGGAACCAGGCAGGCACCGAAAGAGCCGGAAATTCAAGATATCCAGGAGCAGTTACCCATTGAAGAGGTTTTTGTCGAGCCGGAGCCGCTCGCGTCCGAATCCGTCAGCCCGCCGCCCACATCGATGGTGGATGCCGATGGTAAGAGTAATACCGAAGCTCAAGCGGAGAAGGCGGCAGAGACGTTCGACCAGGATCCGCAGTTCGACGACCCGAAGGTCAAGGAACGACGCGCACGCGTTGCTTTGGGTATGATCGGCTTCGATCCCGATGCCGACGAGGTCTGGATCCAGATTATCAACGATCCGAGTGTATCGGCGAACGCACGCCATGACCTGATTGAAGATTTGAACGAGGATGGGTTCGCAGACCCGGATAATCCTACCTTAGATGAACTGCCGATGATTAAGTACCGCATCGAACTGATTGAAGACCTCTTGCCTTACGCCATGGACAAGGTCAACTCGGACGCCTTCAATGAAGCACGCAAGGACCTCGTGAACATGGTCGACCGCCTGACCCAGCGATAGGATATTGTTGAAGGTTCTTTCCATTCGGCCGGAGGCTAAAAAGCAGTGCCCCCCATAATTGGAGCAACCTGCGCGTGTGATGCGAAAATCTATAAAAATGTAGACGGTTTTAAACGTAAGTGCTTGTGGTAAATGGAATAAAAAATATTTATAAAATTCCGATTTTTGTTTCCAACTACCATCGCTTTTGGGCAAAAACAAACTCTATCAGTACGAGTTCAAGCTCAGCGAGTAACCTTCAACAAGATATCAGCGAAAACAGGCCGGGCTTAAAGGCTCGGCTTTTTTTATGCTTTTTTGGAAATGGCCGGAATGTTAGACTAAAACGAACGTGTCATTCGTTGTATAGGTGAGAAGGCAAGTTTTGGGGTGCTGCCAAAGTAGTCGGAATTATAAGTGGAATAGCGACATGAAAAAGATAGCGGTAATTTTCGCTGGTTGTGCAGTCCTGATTTCAGGGCTTTTTCTGCTTTTCGTTAATTCATCGGATCTGGACACGCCGATTCCGGAGCG
>Ga0268282_1000487_pt1 | contig 20300 bp, 20 predicted proteins | sample saktaG_12_FD_190133 | JGI IMG/M metagenome (GOLD analysis project Ga0268282, IMG submission 190133) | Saline water microbial communities from Sakinaw Lake, British Columbia, Canada - sak_2011_5_24_120m | ecosystem: Environmental > Aquatic > Non-marine Saline and Alkaline > Saline ...
TGGATAGTCCATCAAAAAAAGTTGTGAGTGGGCGAATAATGCCAAAATTTTGTAGTGTTGTTGATATAGAAATCATACTTATATTTATGATCTTTATTGGAAATAAAATTATTTATTTATATATAGTATATTGCACATTTTTTATCTTATCACCCGATTATTGGACACTGTCGATATGTTCCTGTACAATAAATCATAAAAATGTAACACCTCATCTCATGGCAGAATTGTTACCCCGGGTTCTTTTAGAAGGGACGTCTGATATGGAATGGATTATGCGAATCATACCATAAGAAGAAGCCATAATCATTATCTCTTAATAGCTCGCATATCATCTCATGGCAGAGATCCTAATCGTCGATGATGCAAAGATAATGCTGGATATAATTAGCACCATGCTTGATGGAACAGAACACCAGGTAATCGGAGCGGTCACATCAGGAAAAGAAGCTCTTGAAGCATATATTACACACCGACCAGATATTGTTCTTTTAGATATAAATATGCCCGAAATAACCGGGCTGGAGACCCTTCGTGAGATGAAAATGATAGATTCTGATGTGATAATAATCATCGTGAGTGCATCACGCCAGCATTATGACAATGCCGTTGCCCTTGGTGCTACTGCGTACATTGTTAAACCCTTTTCCAGGCAGGATATCATCAGGGAGATAACAAAATCTCTTAAAAATGGCAACTGAAACCATCTCAAAAAAACCGGCTCTCCTCTTCGTCGTATATATAGAGGAGAATCGTTTCGATTCTGTCAATACCCTGAATTATTACAAAAACAAATTTCGTACATCAAAAAAAACCTTATTGCATTCAGCCTGACCATGCGTGAACCACTGTCATACTGACATAGAGAAATTACAGGAAATCTTTTTAGCATAGTAATTTCTGACCCTCTTCAGGCAATTGAATAGAAGAATGAGCAACAGAGGCCTCTCTGATATTCATGTATTTATCTTCTGTTCAGGTGAGAAGGAATGAACAGATAGGTAAAGAAGGTGAAAACACCTGATTTCTTTATATTTTTCAATGGAAAACCTTTCGTGTGATTTTTGCACCAGTAAGGGCTTTGTACTATCATTATCACATTCTCATTTTTTAAAAAAAATGCGATGATGCAAGACATCAGGCTCAACCTATGAAAATGAGGATCCATTTTCATGACAAATTCTGGGTTTTATTAGAATGCAAACCTTTGTACAAGGAATAGAGATGCATCTGTGAAATAATCAGGGGAAACAGTCCCAAAATTATCTTCTCCCCTGTATTGGCCAGTCTGGCTTACAAAATAATAGCATCCTTTCGATGAGGATATCAAAAATTCGATTCCCATCTCTTTTATATATACTGAAAACAAATTTGAAACAGAGCTAAAAACGCACATAGGGGGATATTTGTGGCTGTAAAAGAAAACGTATACGAGGATGAGGAATTCTTAGAACTTGAAGATAATAAGCCGCTGGAGAGTAGAAAGGCTGTAGAAGAAGGCGTATACGAGGATGAGGAAGAGAGGGTAATAGAAATAAATGGAAAACTCATTGCCCTCATCGCAGTGGCAGGCATTGTAATCGTCTCCTTATTAGTATTCTTTGTTTTTTTTGGGGCACAAGCACCCCCTGATGTGAAGATAAAGAGTGAACAGACCGGAGATACACTGTATCTGTATCATGAAGGTGGAGATGCTCTGCTTCAAAAACCACTCCATGCATATGTCGGATCAGAAGAGCTCCCGGCATCACGGATAACACTACTCTCTGCTGACTGGCCCTGGTCAATTGGTAATATTGTTAAAGTGGACTTCAGTGGCTATATGCTCCCGGCGTTGTTCAGAATGACCTATATGCCAGGTAACGAAGAATACACCATTCTCACGACAACACTTTCTGCACCTCCTACACCAGAACCGACTCCAGTACCAACCCCAATACCAACTCCTGAACCTACACCGGAACCGACCATACAACAACTTCCTATCTTCCCTCAGCCGGGCCAGACCCTGCAACCACTGACACAAGAAGATATTGCCGCTCTCTCAGGCACCAAGGTAGATTTCCAGGCATTTCCTACGTATGGCATGTCGCCCTTGTATGTCCAGTTTGGTGACATCTCAAACGGTTGCTATATGTCGAGAACCTGGGATTTTGGCGATGGATTCACCTCATCAGAACCATACCCAAATCATACCTATCCATTTCCGGGAGCCTATAGCATCTCACTCTCCATCACCTGCACCAAAGACGATGCTCCCTGTACTCTGTTAAAACCAGACTATATCACAGTCGCGGGATTACAACGCCAGAATATGATAATTTCCGGGGACCGGACAGCTCTTTTGCAGCCAGGTGGTAAGATCTACTTCACAGTTGCAGGTCCGAAGGCAACCATAAAGATTGGCGGAAAAGAGTACTATTTCAACAAAGGAGATGAGATAGAACTTGTCATTGGAAACGATGGAACCGGAACACTGGCCATTGTCCCGGGTGTCATTACTGATTGTGGATTTGATGATGTTTCTCTCTATTGTAACAACGAATTTATAACAAGGGGAGTTCTCAAATCAATTCTTATCGGCACGTATGAAAAACTTGAGACAAGCAAAATCACCGTGGTCATTCCGCCTGCTGCTGCAGAACTCAAAGGAATAATACCTGAAATTGAAGATATCAGCGGTCATGCCTGGGAAGAACTTATCCTGTCTGATATTGGAATCGATGATATGGGGCAACTCCAGCTCATAACGAACTACCCATACTGGTTTAGTTTCAGGGGAGCCGTTGAACAGTACCAATTCAACCGTATTCCCCAATATTCATAACATTCATGAATCCATTTTCTCAGATACTACAACATAGAAATGACGCCCGAGAAAAATTTGCCGGATACCTGGAGAAATTGAGATGAGAAAGCCATCCGGATTATCACAGACAACCATGATTCTCATCCTCTCTGTAGTCATGGTCATTCTCTTCATCCTTGGAGTTTTCCTCGTCATCATCGATCCCATCCCTGATCCGATACCCCATGCAACGCTTGAGATAACCGGGAGAGGAGATGAGATCCTGGTGGAACACATGGGAGGAGATCAGCTTGCAAAGCAGACAACCACGTTCATTGTTAATGGTCAGCCCGTGAGTGATGGGCAAATTGAATTGATAAATGGAATCTGGCCATTTAATTCTGGAGAAGCCTTGAAAATCTTCTCTCCTGCTGGTTATAGTGAGCGTGTCCTCGAGATATATCATACCGGAAGGAAAGGAGAACAATTTCTCATAGACAAAGCCGTCATAGCGGCTCCGGTGAAAGAACCAGAATTTGTCGACCTCACTATTGAGCCTTTGGTGTCTGGTACTCCGACAGAAAAACCTACTATTATTCCGATATTTCTCAATGATGCCGAACCCAATCAGCCACCGGCTGCCGACTTTAGTGCAGACAAACGGATTGGTGATCCCCCCTTTACTGTACAGTTCAAAGATCTCTCATGGGGTTCTATTGGGAATTATCAATGGAATTTTGGTGATGGAACCACTTCAATGTTACAAAACCCGTCTCATACCTACTTTGTTCCGGGCAGCTATACAATCAGTCTCCTTGTCTCAAATGGATATGGTTCAAACCGAAAAACTCAAGAGAATTTTATCACCATAGGATCGCCTCCCCAAACCGAATTCCTGGTCGAACCGGTTGAAGGCAAAGCACCACTACAAATTCAATGCACCGACCTCTCAATTGGCAACCCGAAAGAATGGTCCTGGAGTTTTGGAGACGGAGAGACGGCAAATACTCAGAACCCCACTCATATTTACCAGTATCCGGGAACATATACTATCTCACTGACCGCAACCAACAGTTATGGCAGTGATAATCGAATCAAGACTGATCATGTCACTGTCAATGCCCAGACACTCCATGATATTTTCATTCAGAACAGCAGAGATGGTTATATTGAGAGTGGAGGATTTATTAAACTCAGAGTAACCGGAGAAGGTGCCAACACCATAAAGATTGCTGGAACAATTGAGACACTTAAGAAGGATGATGTTGTCCAGTTCATTCTTGAGGGCACCTCAGATGGAAGACTCTCCTCGACCTCGTCAGATTTGCTTGCATTCAACTTTGATGATGTGTCCCTCTTTATCAATAATGAACGGATAGCCCGTGGGACCATAAACAGCGTTAAAATTAACGGATACGACAGTTATAGTTCCACACTCAATATTATCAGCCCCGCAGGTGACAATATCCAGACATTGTTCATCGACGATAACAACATGGTATTTGTTAAAAATCCACAAATAACGTTCCAGAACATCGGACCAGATAGCTGGGGGCGGATGAACTATCAGAAGTCAGCTCTTTCCATGAATTATCAAGGCGGATCTGAAGAGTACCTGATAACGTAAATAAAAATTCTGATCTCTGAACACTATTTTTTCATACGTGGTAAAAACAGATTATTTGCATCGATTACTGATATACCCTGACATTTTACTTGATACCGAGAATATTACGGTAAACAGTCAGAAAAAAACACATAATTTATTAGAAATCTCAGTAAATCGTATAATTGTTTATTTTGTTAATTCTAAATCAATCCATCGTATTCCTCAAATGTGACACAGTTCAATACTTGGGTGGAGTAGAAATTTGTCATGAAAATGGATCCTCATTTTCATAGGTTGAACCTGATGTCTTGCATCATCGCGTTTTATTATTATCAGTGGTGTAATAAGGAAAATTGATATGATTTGTTTGGACAATACCTATTAATGAACCAATTATTTGAAAAAGGACAAAAAATCAATTCTCCTGTCGGGTTAGAATATGAAATTCTTGATTTTTTAGGTTCTGGGGGTCAAGGAGAAGTATATTTAGTAAAGTCTGAAAATAAACAATATGCATTAAAATGGTATTTTTTTAAACAAGCATCACAAGAACAAAAAATAGCTCTTGAGAAATTGGTTGAAATTGGTTCGCCAAATAATTGTTTTTTATGGCCAATTGAACTGGTATATTCAAAGGATAATCAGGGATTCGGTTATATTATGGGTTTACGTGATAAAAAATATAAAAGCATAAATGATTTAATGAAAAGAAAAATTGAACCCACTTTCTATCATTTAATTTCAGCTTGTTACAATTTAGTTGACAGTTTTTATGAGTTACATTCAAAAGGGTTATGTTATCGTGATATATCTTTTGGAAATGTTTTTTTTGATCCAAAAAATGGAGAGGTACTAATTTGTGATAATGATAATGTAACAGTTAATAACTCAAATGGATTTATTTCTGTTTTGGGCACTCCTTCGTTTATGGCTCCAGAAATTGTCCGGGGTGAGGCATTTCCAAATCGAAATACCGATTTATATTCATTATCAGTGCTTCTTTTTTATTTGCTATTTATATCTCATCCATTAGAAGGAAAAAGAGAATCGAATATTCATTGTATGGATACACGAGCTATGAACCGATTATACGGAGAAGACCCTGTTTTTATTTATGATCCAAACAATCTTTCGAATCGCCCTGAACCAGGAATTCATGAAAATGCAATTATTTTTTGGAGAATATATCCGAAATATTTAAAGGATTTATTTATTCGAGCCTTTACGAAGGGATTAAATGATCCTAATAATGGGAGGGTTAGAGAAATAGAATGGCGTGATGGATTAATCTTATTAAGAGATTCGATAATTTATTGCAATAATTGCGATGCAGAGAATTTCGGGGATATTACGAATATAAATAATGAAAAAAAATGTTGGCAATGTCAAAATTCTCTAGAATATCCAACAATATTGCAATTTTCTTCTTCAAATTTTATTTTTTTAAATTCAAAATCAAATATTTTCCAGCATCACCTCGATCATTCATTCAAATTTGATAAAGTCATCGGCACAATGAATAAACACCCTTCAAAAAACCTCTGGGGGATTAAAAATGAATCTTCAAGGAATTGGACGGTTCAAAAATCGGATAATACACAGGTAAAAATCGAACCAAATCAAACCGTTTCATTGAAAAATGACTTAAAAATTGATTTTGGAGAAATATGGGGAGAAATCAAATCACAACTATAAAATGTTATTAACTCCATTTCACTGTTAGATATTATGACATTACCAGGAGGAGAAATTTCTTCCCGTCCACTTCATTTTTTTTGGATTGTAGATTGTTCCGGTTCAATGGTGGGGGATAAAATTCAAACGGTGAATAATGCATTGGATGAGACAATTCCAGAAATGATAAAAATTGCAGGGGAAAATGCCAAAGCTCATTTATTTGTTAGAGCTTTAAAATTTTCATCAGGAGCAGAATGGGTTGTAAAAGATCCAACACCTGTTGATCAATTTAAATGGATACCCTTAGATGCAGATGGAGTAACCGATATGGGAGCCGCATTTGAATTATTATCGGAAGAATTAAAAATGCCTCCAATGCCAAGCCGCGCACTACCACCAGTTCTTGTCCTTATTTCAGATGGACAACCAACTGATGATTATAAATGTGGGCTTCGTTCAATATTCAATGAACCGTGGGGAAAAAAAGCCGTAAGAATTGCCATTGCCATTGGCGATGCTGATGTAGATACTTTGAAAGAATTTATTGCAGATCCTGAAATCCCCGTGTTAGAGGCTCGAAATCCTCAAGCATTGACTAGGTTTATTAAATGGGTCTCTACTGCCGTAGTTGAAAAATCAATAAATCCTCCCTCAAAACTTCCAGGAGAAAAAGGACATAGTGGAATTCAGATATCAAATGATCCCATTCTGGAAAAATCTGATCCTGAAACAAAAAGTTCGACAGAAATTGATGTATGGTAATTGATTTTTATGCAATTGTGGAAGATAATACATTCATCAGTATGTGGAAAAACACATATTCTCGAAAATATTCCTAATCAGGATGCAATTGCAGTATTTCCAAAAGTACCTGATTTAATCAATCCTCCGTTTATTTGTTCAATAGCAGATGGGCATGGAGGAAAAAAATATTGCTTTTCAGATGTGGGTTCATCATTCGCCGTCAAATGTGCTAACAGTGTAATATTTGAAAGTGTTTTTAATGGGGAATGGAACCTTGATTCAATAAATAATCAGATTATTCGTGAATCAATTGGCAAAAAAATTGTAGAAGAATGGAAAAGAGAAGTGATGAACCACTATATTCATAATGCACCATACTCACTTATAGTAGAAAAACAGCCCGTCAAATACTCTTTACCCATTAATGAATACTCAGCATACAAAATGTATGGTTCAACATTAATATCTTTTTTTCTTTATAATGATTTTTTAGTAATCTTACAGCTTGGAGATGGGGACGTATTAATCCTATTTGATGACGATAAAGTAGTAAATCCATTAATTAAATCGGATGAATTGATTGCAAATGTAACGTTTTCACTTTCATTACCTGCAGCATGGAAAAATTTTAATATAAAGGTAATTTCTTTAGGGAATAAAAATGGAGAATACTATCCTCCAATTTCATGTATTCTTGTTTCTACAGATGGTTATTCTAATTCGTTCTCAGAATATAATGGATTTATGAAGGTTATACTTGATATTCGGGAGGAGGTATTATCCCATCCAAATGGAGTAATAGCCGGAATTGATGATATAAATGAAATGCTTCCAGAATGGTTGAATGAAACATCTAGTCAGGGAAGCGGTGATGATATCTCATTGGTTATTGCATGTAATGTTAATTGCCTCGAATCATTAAAAAAAATAAGGAATGGTTCTTATGAATGAGTTTAAAATGGAACTAAATTGTACAAAAAAAGTACAGATAATTATCGGAAAGTGCATTAAAACCGGCCAACTTTTTGGTATGAGAGCAGAAGAATTTTCTCCTGAAATTTGGTCCGTTACTTGGGCTTTTCCAATAAAGGATAAAATTGCTAAAAATGAAGGATATGATAATACCAAAATTTCAGGATTCTTTAATTTTACAGATACGTATCCTGGTTGTCCTCATTGTGGTGCGAAAGGGTCGGTATTATGTAGATGTGGGAAAACTACTTGCTTTGATAATGATACTACTATTGGAAAATGCGCTTGGTGCAATAATCAGTTCAATGTTGCCTATAATCGCTTAACTATGGATGTTGGGTCAGATCGGTAAAAAATTATCGTGTTTCCAAGTTATTTACTGTTTTTATCCAAAAATCTATTGCCATCGCGACAATTTTTTGATCGAATCCTTGTTTACCTAATTTATTTTTAAAATCTTGCTTAATTACTTTTTCTGGTCTATCGTTTTTAATATCATTGATTAATCGTTCAATTAATTTTAATCCTAAAAAATTAAGGATCATAGTATATTGTGCATCTTTTTCACCGCGATATAAATCCATAATTGTTGATTTTAACCTATATTCCCAATTTTCATTATTGATTAATCTAGGTAAATATTCATGCACAATCTCAAAAATTTCTTTTTGGATTGGATCGTTAAGGGAAATTGTGATTGAAGAAGGAGATTTGGTAAATCCTCTTTCTATATTGTTATCGTTCTTTCGTCCTACATTATTAATAGATGATTCACATTGTTTAGCATGATAATCATCTCCTATTTTTAAAAAAAGAGGAATTAATCTACGAAAAGAATCGAAATCATTGTTATTGGAATAATTATAAGATTGATCCAAATATTCGTTGACTTCACTTTTCATCTCTGTTGTTAATTTTGGATTCTGTTTTAGAATAATTTCAGCTTTATCTGCCAAATATTTTGGATTTGTAGAATCTATCGCAATAACTTGATTAATGATTTCTAACGCTTGATCATATTTATTCATATTAGAAAGAATAGAAGCTTTATAACTTAATGCGAGAGGATAATTAGGAACCCTTTTTAATGTTTTATTAATTTCCACTAATGCAATGGTATAACGTCCATTTAAACAAAAATCATTAATTTTATTTAATTCTTCTATTATACTCATTATTAATCCTAAATTTTAATACTTATTTCTTTAGATAATTTAAAAATCTTTTTCTCTTATAAAATCGCATTAACCTACGTTAAGAATGATTCTTCAAACACGACCTCAAGACTGGTCTAGAGTATCTTGGGTAATTTTTTATTTTTTAGGGTATTTAATTGCAATAATTCTCGTGTGGCATTATTCTCAAGTACATAATTTAAGAGAAGTACCAATTGTTCAAAATTTTATCAGCATTTGTATTGGTGCCTTAATTATATCTGCATTTTTTTTAGTGCTAACTAAAAAAGCACGATTAATAGGCATTTTAATAATCTCTACACAATTTCCAATAATATTATATTTTCTTTTTCATTCAATTATTGACTTACAAAGCTTTTGTATAGGCATCATTTCCGGACTCTTTTTTGGATTTTATGCCCTGTATTATGTAAAATTTGATTGGCTTGCGAAAATTTCGAAATATTGTCTCTATATAATAACTGCGTATTTCTGGATAACACTTTTTTTTGCTCTTTCTATTGGAACGTATACTGTTAATTCACCGATTCAAGTATTTTTATTAGTTGTTTCATTTATTTTTTGGATGGCATTTATTCAATATTTACGAATAACACTAATTAATATTTCAAATAGTGATGTTCTCATTTTTGGTTCTTTTAATTCTGGTAAATCGGTTTTTCTTGCAGCATTAAATTTATTTTTAAATGATAATATGTATGGAGAAAACCCAAAAGAAATATTAGTTGCTATGGATTCCTCTTTACTATCTGATATATCCTTAATGAAAATGTCTGATAGATTAAAGAAAGGAATTCCAATACGCTCAACTCGCGCATCGGAATTTGCGCTTTACGAATTGTCATGCAAAAAATGGGGTTTTTTGCCAATTCATATTTCCTCTATTGATTATGCAGGAGGTTATACTTTCCAGGTGGACGCAAAAAATTTTAATACAGGAATTTCAACATTGTCTTCCTCGATACACATCAAAGCTGATGAATTAAAGAAAAACCTCAGTAGTATTCAATTTTTGAATTGGTTGAAAGATAATCACTTTAATGAGTTTATTAAAAATATTAATGAAATTGGCAATGTTATTTTATTTCATAAATTAAAAAATTCGGGGAAGGTAATTTTTTTAATTGATGGGGAAATTTATAACAAAGACCTAAACGATGAGTTATTAAATGATTATTTGTCTCGCATTTCGATATTAATTGATCAAATTGGCACCAAAAAAGAGTATTGTTTTGTAATAACAAAAGGAGACAGCCTGAATGTAATCGGTGATTATGTTAAAACGAATCATGAAACCTCGAGTATTGCGAAAAAAATAGAAACGGTGGCATTCAAACAATTATATCAAAATAACCATATCTTTAAGGGAATAATTAATAAAATTGATAAACATCCTATTATAAACCCAAGAAAAATTCATTGTTATCTCATTAGTGTTGATTCAAATGAAAGAGATTCAGAACAAATTTCGGGATATAAACCGTGGAGAATTCGCAATATAGCAAATTATATAATGAAATTTTGAGAGGATTATTATGGAAGATGACGACAATTATGGTTTATATAAAGAAAAAGGAATATGCATAGAAGGTAAATTAAAAGAATATGCAAAATTTGCAGATGATATAGATAGTTATAATATATCTCTTCGAATAGATATTATTACCAATTATTTCTTACTCGGTACTCAGTTAATTGCAAAAAAAATAGGAGGTCGAGATGAAAGAAGAGTGTTCATTCAAATAATTCCATTTCCAAAAGATGCAAATGCTATTATTGAGAGTGTTTATGATTTTTTTTTGAGTGCTCAAGCAACAATTGGAGAATCACCTACAGGTTCACTTGAAATTGTCAATATTGCATCTGAGAAATCTGATTTTGATAACTTTAATACCGTTTTTATAGAAGAATCAAAAAGATTGATGGAGGCAAATGCCTCAATAAATAAGGAAGATGTCGAAATTATTATTGGGCGAATTCTCCAAAAACAATCATTCCGTATACAATATAACAGTTTTAATTCTTCTATTGTATTTTTATCTGATTTAATTCTTCAATTAAAAAAGGAAATTCACTTAAATATGAGCTTTGTTATTTCTTCTCAATATTATCCTAATTTTGTTGATGTTATATTCCAAAAGGAGGAGAAAGATTCAGATTATAATTTATCTGAATCCAAAAACCTAATGACTCCACCAGATATTAGAAATGCCCAAAAATTTGCTCACGAATTTAAAGAACATAAAGACAAATATTTAAGTTATTTAAGTGACAGGATAGCGCTATTTAATACAATTCGTTCCAGTTTAATTGAAGATGACCAAAAAAAACTGTCACAAGTAACTAAAAATAATATGAATGAAAGTATAAACAATTTAATAAAAATAAAAGATAAAAAAGAACGAAAAAAATTAATTACTAACTATTTAGAATCATTATACGAAAAATCTCTGATTGGTTTTGATATCGAGAATATTATATTTGAGGATAATAGAGATATTGTATATATTGGAATAATAGAAAAATACGTGAATAATTCATCATTATCAATAATAGAATCTAAAAAATTCATCGTGCTACTTATAATACTATTAATAATTGTTGTTATCTTAGCATTAATTTTTATTATTTATATTCCAATACCTTCTATTAAAGATATTTTTCCTCCTTCTAGTTAAGGAAAAATTTCTCCTAATATCCCCCCAAAATTTAATTTTACACTTTTTGCGATTGTTATCGTTTTGCCTGGAGGAATATCCAGTGTTTTATTGCTCAAAATTGCAGACCAATTAACTGGAGAATCATTTCTCATCCCCAATATACTTGGGTTATTTGGATTTTCAATTATTGTCGCAATAATATCATTATCCAGGATATTGGAATTTTGATAATTAATATGCCTTCCAGCAATTGTTACCCCTTTTGATAATAATAAGAAATAATGGCCACTCGGGTGATAAATCATTAATTTTGTTGAATCAGGAGATGAATTTAAAGGTTGAATCACAGTTGGAGGAATTTGGGGTATGATACTATTTGGGGAAGGCTGGATATTCTGAAGATTTATGGCAATCGGTGGTTTTTGTTGGACATTAGATATCTTTGCACGAACATTTTCACAAAAATTTTGAACAAGGTTCTTATGGATCATTTTAATTTCGGCTGAGTTGCCTGATGCAAATATCGTAATTTCCCCCATAATTAGACCTACCTTATATCGAATACTAGTAATATTTGAATATGGAAAATCTTCTACTCTTACTCCATAGATAAGCCCTTTATCAACAAATATTACTCGTTTATTAGTTGCAACCAAAACGCCAAATCGATCTAAATAGGTACCACTTACGATTCTCTCTACGATTTCATCATCCCACAAAATCCCGGGAAGAGCCTTAATTTCTCTTAGTGCGATTAAAGAACTACCTCCAGGTGTAGCTTGAATTTGTCTTACAATATCAGCATAATCCATATATTTCTCAATTTAAGTTCTATTAATTTCTTTTTCTTTGTAAATATAATATATTATTCAATTCATTTAATCTTCCTGAACTTCAGAAATTTAACAGCTATATATTAGTGGAAAGACTCAATTCATCGTACCCCCACTAATGCTTATTTTAAGTTTAGGATATCGTGTACTAGATCTCAGTTTTGCAAACAAACCTTCTGATATAGGAATAATCATCTTATCATCTTTGTAAAATATTGAGTAATTGCCTCCTTGTATTAATTGTTGTCCGGGTATATTTACCAAAATATCAATTTTCAAGAAAAGTTCATTCAATTTGGCAATATTTTCTTCAATGATAATCACTCTAAATAAATCGATCTTGCTACAACCAGAGGAATGTAATTCAAATCCTATTTAGTTCCACCTTTCAGCTTTCATTTTGGGGAATTGATTGTAGTTTACTTTTTTTCAATTTCCAAGCATTAAATTTATTCTGATTTTCATCAATATATCTTAAGATGCTTTTTTTGAGAGCATTAAATCAAGGTGATATTTAAAAACGGCATCTGAACGGTGAACGTGGTACAGATAGTAACACTACAAACAAAAAAAACCCTGTTGAGATCTGTAACGGTAACGTGTATCGTTATAGAGAAGAATATATCACCCAACTGACAAAAATTGATGAAAGATTTGTATTTATATAAAAACCGGGTCAAAGCAACCAGTTGCATCATACAAAAATATATTGAGCTGGCAGGATATACGTACCACAACTAAAATTAGATAGTATGACATTCCAGAAAAAAAAGTGTAGCCTGGTATTTTGGAAAAAAATCTATAGATGCCTGTTTTCACCATCGGTAAAATCGTTTCCTTGGGTTCCCTACACGAGACTTTCATTTGTCATTGTACATAATCTGTAAACCTGCAAGACCGAAAATGAGTATAAACCTATGCGTATCCCCTGATTGCCATGACACAAAAAACGATTATCATTGTTCTTCTTCTGGTACTCTTCTCTCTGCAGATATATGCCTCTGCAGCAGAACTTCCAGAGAAGATACAACTCTATAAAAACGACTTCTCAACCTCACCTGATGACTGGCTGACAAAAAACCCGACACGATATTACTGGGACAATGAAAGTAAAGTGTACCACTACCTCTCTAAAGGAGGAACAAGTGGATATACTACGGTAAAAATCCCCTTAATAGAGACCGGTTTTATTCTTGAATTTGATGTCACTCCGATAGCAACCTCAAAAAATGGTGCCTTTCGGTTTGGGGTTGGAACCGCTGACGCAAATACCGGTACCGGACCGTTGGTACTTGTCAGTCTTGAGAATACAAAATATGGTAACATCTTCTACCTCTCATCGATCACCGATGAAAATGTCAAGACCTATACCAGCAGCAGCCCCCAGGACGGATCCTATGGAGGTACGACTATCAGATTTGAAGATAACAAATCATATCACATATATGTCAGGTTTGATCCTGACCAGGGAAGAACAACAATACGGGTAACAGATCCTACTACTAATGAGTTTATCTGGGGATTTTACACGGATGTCAACGGAGAAATGAAGACGGGTCTCTCGTACCTCTTTATCACCTCAGTAGGAGATGGATTAACAGACGCTACTGCTGAAGGATCCATTGATAATATCGACTGTTACATCCTTGACTACACTGGTGAGATTGCAAAGGCGATGGCAACACCCATAGCAGAGATACCGAAAAACAATGTTTATGATGATGTTATCCCAACGCTGGCTCCACATATTACACCCCCTCCACTGCACACAGAGATAGAGCCGGTCACTGTCAGTCCCAAATACAAACCAGTTGCAACCAATGATACTGAGCAGCAAACCCCTGCATCTCCACCCTCTCTCATGATACCCCTTGTATCACTTGCAGCAGGGATTCTCTGCATCTTGTACCGGAGGTGAAGAGAATCCAGCTTTTTGATGAACACATTCTTGAAGCAATCGGCAGATCCCGGATCGTTGTGCAGGACGGGAGGGTGGTAACGGTCAGTCCGCCATTGATAACAGACTGCCCTCTTGCAAAGAGATTTGCATTTCCTGTCGATGAAATGACAGATGAAGCGGTCAGAAAGAACATCGAAAACAGAATTGCATCGTTTGGGATGTGTACAAGAAACCGGGATATCTATGATGATACCGATTTTGTCGGATTCGGGGCAAGTGAACTCATCAGCAACGGAATTCTATCAGGAATACTTGACTGTGCCATCATCGCCTGTGACGGGGCAGGCACTGTTATTGTTACGGATCCCCGAATGGTTCAGGGAATTGGAGGTCGAATGTCAGGCCTTGTAAAGACTACGCCGTACTCAGAAGTAGTCATGAAGATAGAATGTGGAGGAGGCCGGGTGCTGGATCAAAAAACAGGTCTTCTCGATCCAGCTGCAGGGGTACATCTTGCTAAAAAATGGGGCTATACCCGGCCGGCAGTCACAGTTGCAACGGCACATGATGCAGAGGCTGTCAGGAGAACTGCATCAGATGTACTCATCATCGGTGTTCATACAACAGGGATATCAAAGGAGGATGCCGTTGTGATGAACAGTACCTGTGATATTATAACCGGTTGTGCATCAAGCCAGGTCAGAGATATATCTGCAAAGGATGCCTGTTTGCAGGCAGGCACAACGGTCCCTGTTTTTGCCATGACAAAAGAGGGAAAACGGCTCATTATCCAGCGAATCACTGATATTACCTACCCTCTTATGATAACCCGTGCAACCCTGCCCGTCAGCGGAGAGAAAGTACCTCATCCATTGATATAAATGTAGTACAGGAATGAAAATCACTTTTTTGCAGACCCCCTGGTTCTTAAACCATAGGGATCGGCAGATTAAAATTACGTACGTAAGAATCATTGTCCGTTTCTCATTGTCTTTTTCTGTATCGTCATTGTTCTTACGAAGTCATGTATCATTACCAGGTGTTCCAAAACACATAATTTTTTATACTGTTCTTCGCTTCTGATACAAATAAACAGATTCTAAACCAAAAAAACTACCAAAAGAATGCGAGGGAGGCGATTCGAACGCCCGAACACCTACGTGACAAGGCCCTCAACCTTGCGCCTTTGACCTGGCTCGGCAACCCTCGCTCGTGCCTTAACAAAGTACACTTCAGGACTATTATAACTATCTGTTTCATCTTTATTCTGATATCGCACCTAGCTTTTTGTACATCGGTATCCAACAGATAACCTGCAATGTGGGCTGAAATTCTTGCCACTTTTGACGACTCGCCATCACAGGCAAAAGTCATTCGTTTTCTCCTTGAAAACGGGTTTGGTATCACAAGAGAAGGTCGTATATCTGTAAACAATATTCTGGTTCCTTCAACACAGATAGCAAAAGAGGTGGGTGTCGACCGACGGGTTGTAGATGCAACTGCACAGCGTATCCTTGGAATGGACCGATTTGCAACCATATTTCTTAATATGCGGGCAACTCCGGATATATCTGAGATAGCAGAGATGCTCTCGCTCTCAGTTATCACCATCATACCAAAAGACGCCACCGAGCACGGCATTATCGGAGCTGCAGTCCGTGTTTTAGATGCACATCGGGTCGGAATCCGTCAGATATTTGTCACTGATTCCCACCTTTCTGAGTCCCCCAAACTGGTAATCATCGCTGAGGATGCTATCGCACCTGAAGTGCTCAGAGAGTTAAGAGATCTTGAACAGGTACGTCGTATCATCCTCTGAAGTTGCATTATTCCCTGCAAAGAGCATCAATTTTTTCTGCAAGAGATACAATTCGCTCAATACTTTCCGGAGGTATTCCCTGGTCCAATGAACGCTGCACCCGCTCTCCTATCGTAATAAGTGTGGTTCCCCTGACGAGATTATCAGCATGTGCCACAATCTGCTCCTCAAGGGTCGTTGGAATGCGATCCATTGGAGAAAGGCCGGCCTTTTCACATTCAGATGCAGTAAGCCCCCCCCCGACATGTCGTTCAATAATTAGACAAACCGCTTCCTGAAGTCCCGTTCTGCGGCACCACTCTGCTCCTGCTACTCCATGGCCCAATGAATGGGTTTGGCATCTGCCAATATCATGGAGGAGTGCACCAGCAGCAACAAGGTCCCGGTCAGGCACTGCATGTCCGGCAGCGAGAATCTTTTCAGTAATATCCAGCGCCACGCGTCTGACAGTTTCACAATGTTCAATAACACGTTTTTCACATCCGGCTGTAATAAGAAGAGAGTGTATCTCCTTTGTATGCAGCATCTCTATCAGGAAATACCAAGGGATTCTTCAATTGCTTCAATACGTGTTTTCAGTGCGTTTAAGAGAAGTTCGTTCTCAAAATGACCCATCGGCTCATCACATGTCGGACATTTAAATAACAGATCCATTGCCTGATTAAAGGTAATCGTAAGTCCACATTGTGAACAGATGAAAAAGTCATTATGTTCTTCATACCTGGCACGAGCACGTAATTTTCCAAGAACCACATCCACATCCTGAGAGAGGGCAGGCTCAATATTATCAGCCTCAAGGTGCCAGAGATATGTCAGCCATCCTGTCTCATTATTCTTAATTCGTCGATATTCTGCGAGTCTGCGTTCGTATAATGTATACAGAGTATTCCGGACAGAATTAAGATTGATTTCGGTCATGGCCGCAAGGTCTTCATCACTATGTTCTTCATTCTCCGGGAACTTGTCAATAAGTTCCATTCCCTCATCCCCAATCATTCGGTGTAGATACGAAACGATAGCGGGATGAGTGTTAAGAATTTCCTTAAAGGTGGCCATCACCGCATATATTGTGTCACACGGGATATAGTTGTATTGAGCATACTCCATGCTGTCTCTTCATTATCCCCCCATCCATACACACTGATAACTGCCTGCCCCTCTAAAAAAATCGTTCCCGGATATGGGATATCAGCAACAAGGGGTCTCAAAGAGGAGAGATCTTCATCAATTCGCATATTGTGCCTGGCAAAGAGGATAGTACGAACCGCAACCTGTTGTGAAACAGGCATTTTTGAGGGGAGGATACCATTACATGCATCACAGTGAAGCATAAACAGGTTACACCCCATTGCCATCTCAACCGTATCCAGCGTCGCCTGAAACCGGGGATTAATCTCGATAACAAAGAAATTTTCGTCAGATACAATAAAATCAACCCCGATCACTCCTTTACATCCACTCAATCCAACGACTGCCTCTGCACAGGTAGCCATCTGGTGTGCAAGAGGATGAGAAAAAGGCGTTAAAGATCCGGCAAACCCGAATGGAGCATCTTCACTCCCACGCAGTATCTGCTGATTTACTGCTATTGCCTGTGCACGTCTGCCGTCACAGACACAACAGACAGATGCAGGAATTCCGTTCACTATCTCCTGCAGAAGATACGGTTCATTGTTCCATTCTTTTTCCCAGGCGCGCAGATCTGCATCATTCTGTATCACCACATTTCGCCATCCCCCAGCACCCCGACAGGGTTTAAGTATGGCAGGATAGGTAACAGGATCGATAGAAGAAGGGACCGGAAACCGATTTTGTGTAAAAAACTGCTGTGTTCGTCTCTTATCAAGAAATGGTGCGACAATGTCAGGGGATGTTCCGATACGGGGGATTTTATTTACCCTGAGGTCCTCTGCTCCTGAAGTCAGAACAATTCCATCTATCTCATATCTCGTGCACATATCCTCAATAGCAGAAGGGAGCTCAGAAAGATCTTCAAACCTGACCCCCTCATCGACATACCAAAAGAGATCCTGATCACAGAAATTATCGAGAGCGAAAACCCGGAATCCTGCGTTTTTTGCAGATTTTGCTACATGTCTTGTGGTAAACCCGGCAATCAGTACTGACTGTTTTGCATCGTTCATGGTCCTTTTGTACATTTTCCCCTGGCTGTAGGAATCACTCTGATAGAAGCGTTTGAAAATTCCTTTGTGAGTGCATCCGGACCGATAATATGGTCAAGAAATATGGCAAGACTGGCAATCTCTGAATGTGGTTGTGACGTTATCGCAACATTATAATCTGCAAGTTCATACACCTCTCCTGGTACTTTCTCAGCACCAACCACTACCATCAGACGTTCTATTTTTTGCAGTTGCTCCTCGACATCAGGAAGATTCAGTCCAAACATGGTCAGATGAACTACCGTTCCTCCACTCTCTTTCCATTTCCTGATGCACGTGCGCCAGCTGACTCCGTCTTGTACAAAGAATGATCCGCCAAACCTGGTGGAGACATCACCTATACCGGTGACAATGCCGGCATCGTTAGCTGCAAGAAACATTCCATTAGCTCCAAGTGCCCGTGCAGTAAGACCTACATGAGTCGTTACCCGCTGGTCGCGCTGGGGTCTGTGGCCAATTCTCAGAACTACAACATCTCTATTCAACCCTATCACTCATCTGGCCGTTTTACTCTGATTATTCCGTTTTCTATTATAATTGATGTTGATTGACAGTACTTCAGCTGGCATTTGAGCATATATTCCTGAACTGAAATAACACGGTATACCTGATTACACTCATGTATTAAAAGAGAAGATAACAGCCTCTGCAATGAATTGTGGATTACCTCATCCTCATAGAGGGTCTCATCAATGATACGCGAGCGGGGACACCCCTCATCTACAGTCGCTATGATATGATAGATTTCCCAGTCAATATCTGATTCACGCACCCTCTTCTTTTATTATGAACCTCCGGATATACCTTTTGGAGAGAGACTATTGCAGACATCAGTAATGATTGTTACCAAACCACTCGAAGTCATGGAAAAGTGTATGTATTTATACGAATTACTGCTAGTATGAACAGAGGAATTGTGTTCGCTCTTGCAACTATCGTAGTGCTCGCTATTTTTATCGCTGCACCGATCTGTATCGCCGATGATAGCGATACTGTGGATGAAGACACCATCTACGTATCAGGTACCGGCATTATAAAGACAATGCCTGACGTCTGTCAGATCGCCCTCTCTGTCAAGACTACCGGGACTGATGTAAAAAACCTGCAGAAAGATAATGCAAAATCTATGAATAAGATCCTAACTGCGCTCAGTTCAATGGATGCCTGTGCTCTGAACGAAAAAGAGATTCAGACCGGTGGTTTCTCCATCTCTGAAGTGTATTACCCGGATGATGCCCAGATTGCAAAGTATGGAAAAGATGTGACCATCTATCAGGTGACAAACACCATCAACATAGAGACCGACAAACTCTCGTGTACCGGTGAGATCATTGACACTGCTATTGCAAACGGGGCAAATGATATTGATTATGTCACTTTTACCCTGAGCCCTGAGAAAGAAAATGAGTACCGGGCAGATGCACTGGTTGCTGCAGTGAATGAGGCACGCAAAGATGCACAGGTTGTATTAGAAGCACTCGGTGAGAATCTCGGTTCAGTAAAGACCGTGAATGTTCAGGAATCATATAATCCGCCGGTTTACTATGGAACAACAAACAAAGCATCATACCTGATGGAAGCAGGATCTGCCCCTGCTGCAACCCCTATTGATCCTGGTGATGTTGACGTAACTGCACAGGTCTCTATTACTTTCCGGATTGCATAGAACAAAATCTCCTTTTTTCCTGAAATACCCTGATTTATAGGCACGATTCATATGGACGTGTCCTGTAATTATCCATTGTGCAATCTGTAAAAATGGTGGTGGATTAGAGGGAAAACGATGAGAGTACTGAAATGACGTACTCCCGTACGATATAACGGTAACGTGGTCCATCCTGGGTTCTCTGTATACCAATCAGAATAAAACGCGATGTATCCCTTGGGAGTGCATGACACATGAAAAAAAAGGAAGATTC
>Ga0268282_1000488_pt1 | contig 20292 bp, 20 predicted proteins | sample saktaG_12_FD_190133 | JGI IMG/M metagenome (GOLD analysis project Ga0268282, IMG submission 190133) | Saline water microbial communities from Sakinaw Lake, British Columbia, Canada - sak_2011_5_24_120m | ecosystem: Environmental > Aquatic > Non-marine Saline and Alkaline > Saline ...
GCTAGATCAAAAATAAGATTTGCTATATTAGAAGGATTAAATGAATTGTTTAAAACTGCTGAATATAAAAAACAAAATATTTATATGATGAGACTAGATGATGTTGATAAAAAAGAAAAATGTCTTATAGAAAAAGAAGATACAAAAAAAGAAATTTATGAAAAAGAAATAAATATTTTAATAAAAAGGATAATAGATTGTTTTTTAAGTGATAAAGAAAAAATAATATTAGATATGTTCTTTAATAAAGGAAAAACAAATAAGGAAATAGGAGAAAAAATAGGTTTTAAAGAAAGACGTGTTTTACAAATGAAATCAGAAGCAATTCAAAAAATAAGAAAAAGCTTATATAGAGTAAAAGAATTGGAAAAAAAGAAATGAGCAAACAATATTTAAATAATAAATGGTGTGTTCGTTGCGAAAGGAAAGAACCAACTCCCTATCTCAGAAAAAACATTAAACTTTTTCCAAAAAACGGAATTGTTTTAGATGTCGGTTGTGGAAATGGAAGAAATTCTATTTTTATGAAAAAAAATAATTATGATGTAGTTTCAGTAGATATGATTAACGATTTTGGCAAAAAAATAATTTTAGGAAAAGACAAATTACCAAAAAATAATTTTGATATCATATTAGCTAATTTTATTTTTATGTTTTTAAACAAAAAAGAAAGAAAACAAGTTTTCAAACAAATACAATTAAATTCTAAAATTGAAACAATTATGGTTGTAGAATTATATAATGCTAAAGATGCTTTTGAATGCAATATTGATGATATAATTCATTTTTTTTATAATTGGGAAAAAATAAGAAAGTCAAAAGATAAATGTATTTTAAAAAAGGTCTTTTAAAAAAATGAAAAGAAAAGAAATTAAAGTAAAACAATTGAATCCAACACCTGAACAATTTCAAAAATCAAGAAAAAGAGCAGCTGAAATTGTCAGAGATGCTGAACCTATTATTAATAGTTTTTTTAAAAAAGAAGAAAAAAATGAAAATTAAAAAGAAAATTGAAATAACACAAAAAGAAGATACTTCAACTCGTTTTGTTGCAAAAATGAAGTGTAGAGAATGTAATCATACAGAAAAACGAGTATATGCGAATGAAAAAATGATGAACAATTTACTTTTAAACGCAACTCGTTGCTCTAATTGCCAAAAATTTGGAACTTTTTTAGCAACTTTTAAAATTAGAAATATAGAATACAAAAAAGCAGTAATTACTCAAAATTGGATTGGAAAAAATAAAAAAATAATTACAATAAATGAAGAAACAAACAATGACATGAAATTAAAAAAGAAAATATTTCCTTCTAATTATACAAAGTCTCAATTAGAAAAAGAAGTTCCTTATATGGGAGTAAATCATCCAAAAAACAATGGAATAAGAGCAGAACGCTTTGTAGATAATAATTTTGAACCAATAGAAGTTACACTTTTTAAAAATAAAGAAAAATAAAAGAATATATAAAATTTGTAATTAACCAATAAATCATAATTAAAACAACAAAAAAAATCATTCATATTTTCATTGAATGATATTTTTATCAAAAGGAGAAAATATGTTTAAATTATTAGTAATTGTAGTTCTTCTTTCTGTAAGTTCTTTTTCTTTCGCAAATATAAAAGGACACAAATTAGCGGAAATTCAATTTAATCAAGGACTTACAAAAAAACTTTACAAAAGCAGAAACAGAGATCAAAGCTTTGAAGGTTTAAAAGATATAATAAACCAATCTCAAGATCAAAAACTTAAAGAAATGATTCCTATTGTAAACAAGTTAGAGAATATAGTAAAAAACCAAATTAAAAATAATGAATTTTTATATAAAGATAATTTTTTATCTTACTTTGAAGAAATTTGCACAGATATAGATAGAGAATATGGAATACCAGCACCTGTTTTAATGGCACAATTAATAGGAGAATCTGGTTGGGGTGGATCAAATATAACTATATTAAAAAACAATGTTTTAGGTATGGGGAATAAACCAAAAAAAAGCAAAGGAAGTACAAATACAATTCTTCTTGATTTTAAAGAGGAAATAATTGAAATAGATGTAAAATTTCTAAAAGATACAACAGCTATGTCTTTTAATTCTGTTGAAGATTGTGTTTATAGTTATGTTCATCATATTCTTTTAAACGAAAAAACAGAAATATTTTATTCTTCTTTAAGAAAATATATTAAAGAAAACAAAGATAATAGACCACAAAATTATCAAGATAAATATATTCATTTAATGTCTAGCTCATATCACAGTAACCCTTCTTGGTATATTAACTATATAAAAGCTATAATTGAACAAAATGATTTAAATGCTTTTATAGGTGGAAATACTTCAAAAAACAGTATTTACAAACTTGCACAAAATCAAAAAACTTTAGTAAATCCTATTGTTAAAGAAACCAAAAATATAGGTTCTATAGGAACATTAGATGTTGGCGCTGGAGCTTGGATTAAATATTTTGAAACAGAACCTGGATCTGAAGGAAAACCAAATACCAAAGTAAAAGCTGTTTCTGGTAAAATAAATGTTTATGAGATTTTTGATTGGGCAGAAAAAGATGAATCTTTAAAAGGAGAAACTAACCATAAGTGGTACAAGGTTGATAGAGACAAACAACATTGGATTTTTGGATTAGAACAATTTAAGTTTGAGAAGAATTAGTTTTTTTAATTGTTTCTATTGTTTTTTCTGCTGTTAGTAAAGAATCTGGATCTTTTGGTAATTTTTGATGTATTAAATAATAAGCATATTCAAAAACTCCAGATAAAGTTTCTGGATCTCCTAAATGAAATTTATTATGGTGTTCTTCGCATAATAAAACTAAATTTGCAAATTTTATATTAGTTCCTCCAAGAGCAACGGGATATATGTGATGAATGTTTCTTCCAAATTTTGGACAAATAGCACAACGATTATTTTGTCTAAAATAAATAAAATCTTTTTGAAATTTAGGGATTCTCTTTCTTTCCATTATTAAATATACGATGTTCCAACTGTGGGTTACTGACATTGTTTATTTTTTTCTTCATCAGTAGATTCATTAAAATGAGGATTGTATTCCAGCATTACATTTAATATGTTTTCTGCATTACCTGATTGGTAATCTTCTAAAGATTGTGCTACTTTATACCAATTATTATTAGAAGCAGTTAATTCTAAATCATCAAATATTCTATCAATATCATTTATAATTTTATTCCCATTTATACGCATCATTGAAGGAGTTTCTGCATTTGTTCCATAAACCAAGTCTTTCTTTTCACCATTTATTTCTATATCTACTATAAAATCGGTAGAACCATTTGCTGCGTCTTTTATAATAGTATCTTGATTACGAGTAGGTCTAACTTGAAGATCAATAGAACTATATCCATTTGAACTAAAATTACAACGAATTGCTCCCATTCCTATAAAACTATTCATAGCATCTGTATATTCGCCATATTCCTCTGGTAAAATTCGTTCTATTGCTCTATGATCTAAACTTCTATATCCGCCAGGACCACCTTCTCTTTTTTCTGAAAAATCTATCATTCTCCCATTCGGTAAAATATAACCAGCTTCATAAATATTATCAGTAAAGCCAAATTCTTTTTCTGCTTCATCTATAAAATCATAAAAACTAGGCTTTTTTTCTTCTTCACTTTCTGGAATCTCTCCACCAGAAAACAATCTTACAAAAATATCATATTGTTCTGGATAAACCTCTCTTGGAATTCCAGGTTCACCATAAGAATAATTTTCTTTTTCTGTTTTTGCAAAATTCTCTTGTTTTTCTATAAAACCATAAAAAGCTCTTTTTGCATCTTCACCACCACGACTATCATATCCCTCTTCTTTAAGATGCTCACTTAAATATTCCCAATCACTATCATTTAATTTGTCTAAGAGCCATCTTCTAATAGGATTAGTTTGTGCTGTTTTATACCAATTATTTTTGTATTTTGAACTATTTACATTAAGAAATCCATATGAATTATAAATGTCTTCTATTGCTTTATCTACGTTTTCATATTGTTTCCCTTCCCAATCTTCAATATAATCTTCTTTTTGAGAAATATATAAATCATCATCAATTTCTTTTGCTTCTAATAATGGTTTCCATTCTCCCACCCATAAAAAATCAATATTAGAAGAAGGAATAAATTCGTTAGTATACCAAATCTTTTTATCTTTTTCTTCTTTAATAAAATTAGAAGCAAGAAAAGAAATTCGTAAAACAATTGGATACGAAGCCATTTCATAAGAATCTATTTTTTCTTTAAAAACAATAGTTGTATAATATAAAGTATCTTCTGGAGATTCTGTAAAAAAAACTTTTCCTATTGAATCTTCGCCCAATTTACCGCCCCAATTTGTTTCTTCTGAAGGAAGAAGACCTTTTTCAATAATTGATGGAATGTTTTTGGCAAAAGTACCATGATATAAATATTCTGGATATTTTTTTAAAATCTGAGAATATTTAATATTTTTCCAAGATTTAACTACTTCTTTAAAATAAGAACCAGATTTAGTAAAAGATTTAATTGCTGCATTAATTATTTCAGGTTCTTCTTTCTCTTCTGGTTGTTGAATTAAATCGTCAAATTCTTGTAGTTTTGGTTCTTCTTGCTGTTTGGGCTCTTCTTTTTTGGAAAAACTGTTAACTTTTTCTTGTAATTTTTTATATAAGTTTTCATTAATTTCAGGAGTCATAACTTCATAAGTTAAAAAATTACGATAAATTGTCTCTCCGTAAAACATTTGTTCATATCTTAAAATTATTTTCGTTAAATATTCTCTTAAACTTTCATCTTTTGCTATTGGATTAGCTTCTTGCATATACTCTTTAAAAATAACCATTATTTTTTTTGCTAAAGCAATAGAAAAATGAGAAACAATTTTATTATAAAGAGCTAAATTAGTTTCTTTTGTTAAATAACTTTCAAAAATTAATGTTCCAACAGTATCGTCAAAACCTCTATAATCTGAATATAGATAACTTTGTAACATTTTTTCTATTAAAAAAGAAAAATTCTCTGGATCGTTTTCATAGCTTAAAACTTTTTTATCTAATATTAATTCTTTTATTTCTCTATCTATTGCTTGAGCTTGCGTAAAAGTATCTGATATATTATTTAAAAAATTATCTTCTCTTTTAAAATCATATGTTTTAGGTTCTCTTTCTTTTAATTCTTCATACGAAAAGATATCTGTTGCTTCTATTGCAGCATATTTTAAATCAATAAAATCTTTTAATTTTTGATAAAGAGGATGTGCTGGAGTAATAGAATTACTTTTTATTAATTGATATGCAATAATTTGCACACCTTCATTTGTTCTTGAATTTTCGTTTCCTTTATAAGTATTCATTATTAGATTTATTAAGTTAGAAATAAACGGTTCTTGATCAGTAAAAATAACTTGATTTTTTATTAATTGAATTGTATTATAACTATTGCTCAGTTCTATATCATCTTTTGTAGCATTAAAAAAAGCATTACTTTTTTTAAGATATTGTAAGGCTTCTATCTTATTCTTAATTGCTAAGATTTGAGATAAATCTAATATAACACTATACTTACCTTCTTCATTTTCATTTATAACTGTATCAATTAAAGAAAACAGTTCTTCATCTGATTCGTATAAGCCTCTTTCAATATAATCTGGAATATTAAAATATTGAGTTTTAATAATTTCTTTTGCTTTTTTATAAAGTTCAGGAAATTGTTTAAAGTATCCATTCTGCATTAAATATGTAGTTTCTCTAGAATCTTGTAATTCTAAAAGGTTTTTAACAATAAGTTCTAATGCTTTCCCATAAATATCTGGATTATTTTCAAATGTTAAAATATTTTCTCTAATTAAAGAAATAAAAGTATCACTAAAATCTTCAAGATCGTTTTTCATTAAATTAAATAATTTATTAATTAATTCATTAAAAAAGGCTGTATCTTCTTTTGAGTTTATAAAATTAGATTCTAATATTTCAGTTATTATTTCAAATTCTTCAGCTTCTTCGGATCTTTTTAAGTTTTTCTTTGTTTCTTCCAAAAGAGTATCATAATAAAATTGACCATCTTCTCTTGAAAGAATTCCCTTTTCTATCTGATCTTCAATAGAAATTTTTATTTCACTTTCTTTTACTTTGTTTTTTGCACTTAAACGAATCATAGAATAAAATTCAGGAAAATTTTTAATTAATTCTTCTCTTTCTACACTATCATCGTTTACATCCATATAAGCATCACTAAATAAATCAATAGCTCTAAATGGTTTTCCATTTTTATATATAACCCAAATATCTCCTTCTTCTAAATAATGTTGAGCCGTATCAAAAGGAGGTTGTTCATAAGAAGTATCCGCTCTAAAACACCATTTTGTTCCTTTACCTAAATAAGCAAAATCAGAAATACTTTGACCATTATATAAATGATAAATATTTCCATAATCATCAATCTTAGTCATTAAAAATTCTGGAGGAGAATCATCATATTCTGGAATTTGAGATGCGTCTTCCATAGCACCTTGATATCTATCTTCTATTTCTTCTTCGTTTATTAAATTTCTATCTTCATCAAATTCTCCATACTCATTAATTAAATCATCCCAATAATCTCCATCAATTCCTTCTCTTAATTGGTCTTGATTAGGAAGTTCTAATTGAGGTTGAAGTTTATCAACCATATTTTTTAATTCTGTAATATCTGTTATTTTATTAATATCTTTTTCATATGTTCTGTCTTTGTTTCTTATAAAAACTTGTATTGTTCTTAAAATAAAATAAAGATTTTGTTCTTGATCTTTAATACTTTTTTCTTTATCAAGACTTTTTAGAGATTCTTTTACAGCCCAATTTATTTCTGCTTTATTCGCATTGTTAAAACGGCTAGAAAACCAATTATTTAACTCAACAAACAAAGTAGGTTTTTCTGAAGTTTGAAGAAAATTTAAACTTTCTCTTAAAACATTTGTAGGTTTATCATATTTAGGAATATTTTCATAATTACTAATATATAGTTCCATATCTATATCTGGATCTATATTATCTATTATTATATTAAATTCTTTTTTTATTAATTTTTTAAATAATTTTATTTTTTCTTGTTTTATTTGTTCTTCTGGAACTTCTATGTTTTTCTTTTGTCTAACTTCTATGCTTTTGTTTATTTTATTAATTGAATCTTCAAAATCTTTTTTTAGCGTTTCTAAAGTAGCATATTTGATATTTTTCCAAGCATTCACTATATTCTTAAAATAAGAACCTGATTTAGATAGAATTTTTTTCTCAGCTAAAATATTTTTCTTTCTTGGATCATATTCCCCAATATTTCCTGTTGCAGATTTTATTTGATTTGGGTTAAAAGGAATCCATATTATATGCTGATCTGGATTATATTTCCCTCCATAATCTTTTATACCATCATAACTAAAAGATTGTAATGTTTTAATTACCCAATCTGGTATAGATGTCCAAGAATGACTTTTTCCAGTTTGAATGTCCTCTTTAAGATTTTCTATCCATTGTATTGGATCTCTATACTTTTTATCCCATAGATCAGTTCCATATCCAATATCGAAAATTCTTTTTTGTTTTTTAGAACGTTTATCTAAAGCATCAACAACTGCTTGAGGAATATTTGCAGTATCTAATGGATCTTTTATATTTAAATAAACAGGATAAACAGCTGGATATTTTGCCCAAGGATCATCATATTCTACTTTATCAATTCCAGCCAATAAAAGAACTTTCATAAATTCTTCTTCTTCATTATACAAAGCTGCACTATCTACCCATATGTCTTTTGCTGCTTCTAAAACATTCCCTTTGTGCCTTTTTATTATATAATCCCAATGACCTTTGCCAGATAACCCATATTCATTTTGATCATATTTAAATTCATTTGTTTCTTCGTCTCGAACAATATGTGGAAGAGTTCCTGCTAAACGTTGTTTTTCTTCCCAACTTAAAAAATTCCAATATCTAGAAATATTTATAGGAGTTCTAAAACCCTTTGGTTTAACTTTAAACCAATCTGCATAATCTGTTGGTTGTTCTAAACTTGTATCTCTTTTTCCAGATGCATAACTACTTGCAATATCTGGGTCATCAGTAAAAAAGGCACTTGGACCACTTGTAGCTCTTGATTTATAAAAAAAGTTTCCAATTCTATCAGGTCTTTGAGTTCCGTGATATAAAACAATTGGAGTTCCATTTTCTTTAATTAAATCAGGATGAATATTTTGAAAAAACTCTTGATTAAATATCGGATCTAATTTTTTAGGCTTTTTTTCTAAAACTTCTTCTGTCTCATCTTCTGTTTTTTCTTCAGTTTCGTCTTCGATTTCTTCTAATATTTCTTCTGGTTTTGTTTCTTCTTCCGCATAAATACTGGTTTTAATAGATTTAGCATATTTTACGACGAACATTGATATTTTGTTCAAATCCATAAATTTTCTCCAAATATAAGTATCTCTTCTAATTTAAAGAAAAAAAAACCTTCTATAAAAAATACTATAAAAGGATTTTCTTTGATTTTTTCAGAAAGAATTAGAATGACGTTTAAAAGGAATTTTTAAAAATGAACTGGTTTAAAATTGCTCAATCAAAAACAATTACAGATTTTCCAAGTTATGTTAAAGAAAATCCATATGTTTCAGAAGAAATGGAACAATTCGAAGAAAAAGTTTATAATTCTTCTTATGCACAAGATTCTGATGATTTATACGATGACATGATTCAACCAGGATCAATGGGAACAGGTCTTCTTAATGAAGAAGATAAAATATCAGGATATATTTATGGGTATACTTTGATTCCAGAAGACAATTTTCAAGAAGTAGAGTCAAGAAATATAACTTGTTTATCTGACGAATGTTCAAATATAAATTCTTTTATTAAACATATTTTCAAAGAAGGCAAAAAAGGAAATATTTTTTATGTTTCAAATTTAGCAATATCAGAAGAATCAAGATTTAATATACATAAGATTTTTGTAGACTTTTCTACACAAATGATAAATTCTAATTATGATTATATTGCTTTTGAAGCTCTTCCAGATACAGTAAATCTTTTAATGCAAGAAGACGAAACTGTAAAAACAGAAAGAATAAGAAGATATGGATTCGAACCAATTTGTTTTATCCCTTTTTCTGATCAATATGCTTTTTTATTAAAAATAAATAAAAATCATCGTTTTGCTCAAACAGTAATGGAAAGGAATCCAGAATCACAACCAGATTTGTTTGATCCTCTTTATAATGTAAATTTTAACGAAAATTATAACATATCAGAAAGAATAGCAGAATTAAAAAAAGAAATTTATGATTTCCTTGAATATAATGAAGATGCTGTTATAGATGATAATCCTTCTATAGAAATTGATGAACAACAAGTTAGAGATGACATATCAGAGAATGATTCTTCAGAAAGATATATGATCGATGAAGACAAACAAATTTTTGCTCATCCAATAGCTATGAACGAATTCTTATCATTAGCAGAAGAAGCCCTAGAAAACATAGAAGAATCGGATGAACGATATTTTACAATAAGTGAACACTTAAATAATTTAGAAAATTGGAAACCTGGATATTATAGTTCTAATTTTATACAAGATATGGAAAAAATAAAAGAAGAATTAAATTTAGAATATGAAGTTAAAGATTTAGATGATTATTTTTCAGAAGCAAGTTCAGAAGAAATAAACGATTATATTTATGAAAATTATGGAAATTCTATAGAAGAGGATCTTGTAGAAAGAGAATTTGAATATTGGAGAGAAAGATTAGATGATTTAGAAAGTGAATATTCTTTTTTAAATTTTGGAAAAAAATATTCTAAAGATATATCCTCTTTTACATATAGTATTTTGTTTGATTTAACAATAAATGAAATAGAAGATGTTTTTGAAAGTATTCAAGACAAATTTATAATATTCCAAGACCCAGAAAAAATAACACAAATTTTATTAAAAATAAAAGAATTAAAATATTTATGTTTAAAAGATAAAGGTTTTTACGAAGAAATATTTAAAGAAACACTTGGATATGATGAATTATTTAATTCTCAAAAAAGAAAAGCATCTGAAAATATTATAAAATCAGTATTTGATAGAGATAAATTTAATCAAGCAATTAGGAATATCTTTGATGAACAAAGTATGCAAGTATCTCTTTTAAAAGTCGATTTAGAAAAATTAAATATAATAATTGAACAAATAGACTCAAATTATAGATATGGGAAAAAACAATTATTTGAAACATTTTATCCTTATTTAGTAAAAAAAATGAAATCTTCATATGTTGGCAGTTATGAAGAATCTTTTTCTATTGAAAAAACAATAGAAGATTTATATACAAATTATCAAGACAAATTAAAAATGATGTTAATTAATTTCGTACAAGAAGAATTGTCAAAAAAAGAATTTGAGAATGCTAAAGAATTAGAAGAAATTGGTGATTGCAGTTTTATAGATTATGGAAATAAAATAAAAGATTATATACATGGTTTTATAATAAATTTTGGAAAAGAAGGCGAAATATTTAAAGAAATTAATATAACAACACCAGAAGGAGAGAGTATTTCTCAGAGGAGTATAGAAGAAGCAAAAGAAACATGTAATAAACTTGCAAAAGAAAAACAATTAACGCCAGAACAAATAAATCAATATGATCAAATGTTTGCTGAAAAAGAATTAAAAGCTTCAACAGAAATAAAAGAATTTATATCTTCTTTTTTAAAAGATAATCCAAATATAAAGAATTCTTTTAATAAAGAATTAGAAACAAAATTTAGAGAATCTGAAATATTAACAATTGCAGATATTGTACAAGATTTTAAAAAATCTTTTCCAGAATCACAAATTAAAATTGATGATTCTTATTTAATCCAAGAAATATTTGAAGAATCAAAAAAGAATACTGAAGATAAAGATTGTATCTTTCCAAAATTAGTTTTTGGAGTAGGACTGAAAACAACAAAAACAGATAGAAAAAATTGGATAAGAAACAATCTCCCAAACTTTATGAGAGAATACGGAGTAAAAACATCACAATTATTATATGAAACTTTTGGCAGTAAACCAATTAATCCAGAACAACATGTCTTAAATTTTGCAAGATATAATAAAATACCAAGAGAAAACATAAAAATAATAGCAAAAGATACTTTTGGAGTAAAAATAAAAATTATTTCAACTGGAGAAGAATTATTTTATAACTATCCAATGCCAAAGTTTTTATCAACTTGGTCTGAAAATAGAATTTTTAATCTTGGTGAAAATCAACATGATTCTTTAGTTTCTTTTTATGATGAAGAAGTAATCAAACAACCAAAACTAAAAGGTTTCCTTATTGGAGAAATGAATACTTCTAAAGAAGAACTAGATTTGTTATTAAGACTAAGAGGACAAGCTATTGAAAATAAAAGTAAAAAGATTGGAGGTATAATCCCAGGATCAAAAGCAAGAGAAGAAGATGAAAAAGACCCAACATTCCCAGATAACAGAGACGGAGTAAAAGAATATCAAGCAAAAAGAAAATATAATGGAACAACTGGAGATGTTCCAAGAGATATAGCTGTAGATTATATACATAATTTATTTACATATGGTTATGATGAAAAAGAAATAGAAGATTTCTTTAACAAAATAAAAATACCTGAAATTCAAACAATTGAACCAATAAATAAAAAAATATCAAGATTTGTATTTAAAATACTTGAAAAAGCAGATCCACTTGGTTCTGTTTTAGGGAATATAACAGGTTGTTGTCAAAAAATAGGAGGTATTGGAGAATCTTGTATGTATGATGGATATAATAATCCAGATTCAGGATTTCTTGTAGTCTTTGACTCTAAAGGAAAAGTAGCAGCACAATCTTGGATAAGATATGGTGCTCCAGATGCTAATGGAGAAAGAATCCTATATTTAGATAATATAGAAACTGTATCTGGATATTCTGGAAATGAAGAATTAAAAAAAGAATATATAGAATTTAGTAAATTTTTAAAAGAAGAAAGAAAATATAAAAATATAATTTGCGGAGAAAGATATAGCGAAATTACTTTTCCTGAACTAAATAAACAATATATGAAGAAAAGCAAAACAACAGAATTCCCAAATGCCTCTCCAAGTGTTTATTCTGATCTAGTTGGAAATAATAGAGTCTTAGCTAACAAACTTAATTGGTATAAAATAGCATCAACCTAAATATTTTTTTATAAATTTGATTATTAATGATTATGGATAAAATCCCTTATTCGAAATTGCAATATCTCCATTCGATTTTGTTCCATTTGTTGGATCATATGCAGCATTAACTACATTTGCTTGACCAAGATTTGCTAAATTGTCTCTATCTCTATCAGGACCAAAGCTGCACATTGCCCACAAAATACCTTGCTTTGCCCAAGCAGTAGCATTTCCACCATTTTGTACAGCTGTCCATCCCCAATATTCATATAATCTTAGTGGTTTAGTTTGATCAATTGGAATTCCTTGTTGAAAAACATCTTCTGGTATTGATGACAAATAAGCTATTGGAGTAGTAACCACAATAAATGTTAATTGCTCTCCTGGATATCCTCTAGAACCGCCAAAAGCTCCACCATCAAAATCAGGTGGATAAGTATTATAATCCACCCTGTAACATTCCCAAGCAGTTGCCATTGTGCGCATATCAGATTTACATCTAGAAATCTTAGCTCTAACTTGAGCTTCTAAAAAGTTTGGAACTGCTATTGCAGCTAAAATAGCAATAATAGCAACTACAATTAAAAGTTCGATAAGAGTAAAACCTTTGTTTTTCATTTTTTCAAACCTCCATTTTTTTGCTAATCTTCTTTTAAACTATATTCTTCAATTCCTTCTTCTTTTTTTAAATACGATATTTTTTCTTGAATTGTTTTAATTCCAAAATGTCTTCTTGCATTACCACACATTGGACAAGAACATCTTTGAGCATTATCTCTGAATTTCTTAACAAATATATTTAACTCTTCTTCTGTCATATCTTTTTCATCATTTATTTTCCAAATATTTTTACATATATTTAAAATCTTTTTTTGTTTAATTTTAGTATTTTGTCTCCGTTTTGCTTTTTCCATTTACATCTCCTCTCACCCAATCAATAAAATTATAAATTTCTTTTGTATCAGAAAGAGACATTTTTTTATCACATTCTTCATCAACATAACTTTCTTTTTCTTCATCAAAAGAAATTGATATATTTCCCATATTTTTGTTACAAATAATCTTGTCTTCTTCACAGATTAACATCTCTATATTCCTACAATTAACATTTGAAAGAAAATGAAATCCATCTTCAGTTAAACCATCCACTTGCCAAACAAATTGTGTTTCTCCTTCTTCTGAAGCAAAAACATCATAAGGAATAGGCAAACTTTCTTTAATACAAAAATTTAAAATTAAATTAGTATTTTTAATTATATTTTTAGAAGATAATTTTGAATTGCTTAATTTTAAAATTCTTTCTTTAATATATTTTAAGTTATTCATTTAATTTTCCTTTTCTAATTCAGCTTTTTCTGCATATTCTTCCCTTTCGTTTTGATCTGTAATTACCGTTCTAGCTACCGCATTAAACCGTTGTTCTTTTCTTAAATTTTTACTAAATCAGCATTAACAAGAAAATCATTCCAATCTCCATTTGTTGACTGTTTAGTTTGTGACCAATCAGCTAGAACCGTTTGCTGAAACGAAGAACATCCACATAATACCACAAGAACAATTGATAATGCAAGTACTTTTTTCATGATTTTTCCTTCCTTTTTTAATATATAAGATTTTATCTTCTTATTAAAAGTATTCTTGATAGAATGAAAAAAATCCTTCAAAAAAAACCAAAAAAAACCTTGACAAAGGTAGAAAAAAATGATAATATGAATAATATTAAAGACAAGAAAGGAGAAAATATGGTAAAAAAAATAGAAAGAAACAAAGAAAGTGAAGACAATTTACAAGATTTAATTTTATTTATAATTGAAAACAATGGAAAACGCCCAAAAGTATATGAAAAAAACAAAGAAGAAAAAGAATTAGCTTTCTGGTGCAGAGATCAACAAAGACTATATGAATCAGGACAATTAGAAGAAGATCAAATATTAATTTTACAAGATTTTAAAATAATTAATTGTGAAAAACAAGAAATAAAAAGTATGGTAGTTTGGGACAATCATTATAAAAGATATATAATAGAATATGTTTTTAAAAACACAAACTCTTTAACGGAAACAAAAGAAAGACGATTTTCTCCATATAATCGAATTTAAAAAAAAGAGAAAAAAATGGGAAATTTTAGAAAAATGAAAAAAAGTAAAAAAATGAAAATTTGGAGAAAAAAATTAATAGAAACTCAAAATTTTATGAGAGAAAAAGAAAGATATCCAAGCAATAATGGAAAAGAATTACAAGAAAGAATTCTAGCACTTTGGGTAAAAATGCAAAGAAGAATGTATAAGAAAAAAGAGCTAAATGTAGAACAAATTATATCTCTTCAAGACATTGGAATGATAGGACAAACAATTTTAATTAAAATGCGACAGATATATTGAATCCAGTAGAAACATTAATTCCTAAATTAACATACGGATCATAATGATCATACGGATCATAATAATATGATTCATAATCCAAAAAATTAATATTTAAACCATATGAATTATCATAATATGAGTCATAATAATATGAATTATCATAATAATGTGATTGGTAATAATAAGAAGGTCTAAAATAGTAACGAGGGGTATAAAACAAATATGGATTATAATGATTAAAGTAAAAACCTCCATAAGAAAAACTTAAAAAAGAATTATATCTTGAATAAACAAATGGAGAATAATGATGAAAAGAATAAGGATTATAATTGTTTGAATAAAAATTTTGATTATAATTTATAGTTTTATAATTATTTACAACTTTTTTTTGAACAACTGGTTTCGGTCTTGTAAAAGAAGAAGTTGTAGATTTGGAAACTGGAGTTTTTCTTGGAGAGATTGAAGTTCTATTAAATAATTCTGTTCGAGCAGGTCTTTTTATAGTATCTTTAATTACTACAGGGGTTTTTGTCGGTATTCTATATTTAATACTCTTAGAATCTCTTATATCTACTCTAGGAATAGTTCTGGAACTAGAATCAATTCTTGTTGATTCTCTAAGGTTTTCTCTTGGAATTGTTCTTGGAGTAGATGGTATAGGAGTCGCCCTTGGAATTGTTCTTGGAGTAGATGGTCTAGGAGTAACTCTTGATTGAGGAGCAGTTCTTGTTGGCGTTCTTGTTACAGATCTTGGTTTTTGTACAGATGGTTGTCTTGTTCTATTACTTTGAGAAGTTCTTTTTTGAACAGTTTGTTGTGGAGCTCTTCCAGAAGAAGTTCCTCTAGATTCTCCAAAAGATAAATTACTTAAAACAAATAAAGATAAAAAAATATAAATTTTCATTAAAATCTCCTTCTTGTGGTCACATTTTGTGACCACAAATAATAAGACAAAAAAAGATACAAAATGTTCATTATAATATTCTTAAAAAAATCAAAAAAATCCTTTGAAAAATGGCGGATTAAAATCTTGACAAAGATAAAAAAATATCGCATAATACAAATATTCGAGATAAGGTAAATTGATTACATCAAACCTTATTTTTTGACTAACTTCAACAATTTTTTTGAAAATATAAATTAAAAGGAGTTTTAAAATGTCGTATGCTCAAATTGATGCAGAAAAAGTAAAAAAAGCAACAAAAGAAGTAATAAATGATATTTTTAGAATGAAAGAAAAATCTAGAAAAGAAATAAAATGGAATTCCTTTGCGAGAGAGTCTGTTAAAAATAAATATATAGAAGATTTATATAGGCAGAAAATAGAAAAAGCAGAAGCACTTTTATCATTGGCAGAAAACGCAAAGAATGGTTTCGTTTTTGTAAACGATGAAGATATGAGAGTTCTAAAAAACTATATATAACTTTTTTTCAAGGCGAATTAAATTTTTGAGTTCAAATTTCTTCAATTCTCAAAAAAGGAAATTAAAATGTTTAAAAATGGACTTATGCCAAAAAGAGATTACGATTACCCAAGATGTAGAGATGATATAAATATTTCTTGTGGAAATACATTTTGTGAATGGAATTATTCAAAAAAATGTTCAGTTCCGTCTTTGTGCGTAATTGGAAACGATGGCAAATGTGAAGGATACAAATTAAAAGACAAAATTAAAAATCCAAAACCTCTTGACGGAGATTAATCTTTTGAGAAAAAAAACGAACCTTTCTTGCAAAAACTCCACATGTGAATGGAATTATTCAAAAGAATGTTCAATTCCTTCTTTATGTGAAATTGGAGATTTGGGAATATGTGAAAAATACGAATTTAAATCACAAAAAGAAATAGAACAATATATTAAATCAATTGATCTAAAAAAAATTAATTGGGTGAAAATTTCTTACTTTAGATATCTTTCGGAATCTTTTATTAAAAAATATGAAAACAAATTAGATCTTAATTTAATCACAATACATCAAAAATTATCAGAATCATTTATTGAAGAACATGGAAACAAAATTAATTGGCATGATGTATCAATATATCAAAAACTTTCAATGCCTTTTATTGAAAAACACATAAAAAAACTTCATTGGACAAACATTCAAGGACATCAAAGGCTTTCAGAATCATTTATTGAAAAACATAAAAACACAGTTTGGTGGAGTCTTGTGACACTCCACGGGGCAAGCCCCGTGGCTTCCTAAGTTATCTTAGGTTTCTTTTTCCTGTTTCATAGGAACGTAGCACTGTTCCTCCACAAGCATAAATTTCTCTCTGTCCAAGAGTATTTTAATACCTTCACGCAATATATTAGTAGCTGCGTTTATATCTCTATCATGATGAGCACCACAAATACAATCCCAAAACCTGTCTTTTATATTTAAGTTTTTGTTAATATATCCACAACCTTCTATAGAACAAAGTTTAGAACTAGGAAACCACTGATCTATCTCAGAAATATGTTTGAACTTCCAACTACATTTATATCGTAGTTGTCGTTTAAACTCAGACCAAGATGCATCAGCTATGCTTTTAGATAGTTTGTGGTTTTTCATCATGCCTTCTACATTAAGACTTTCTAAACAAACGCCATCATACTTGGTTGTTATATAATGTGTTGCTTTGTGTAGAAAATCTTTACGAGAATTTCTTATCTTACGATGTACTGCTTGTACTACTTTCTTTTGTTTTTGTCTATTGTTTGAACCTTTTACTTTCTTACTTAAGCTACGCTGCTCCTTTCTAAGTTTATTTTCATATCTCTTTGTAAAACGCTGACGCTTAATTTTGTTACCATCTGATAATATAGCAAAATCTTTTAAACCTACATCAATACCTACTAAGTTGTCTTGTTTAAATTCTTGTTCTTTAATATTACTTTCACATAATACAGAACAATACCATTGATCACCATCTTGAGTTATAGTAATAGATTTAGGTTTCCCTTGAAAATTTCTATGTTTAACCCATTTTACTTTTCCTATCTTAGGAATCTTCACAAAACCTTTACATACATACCACTTCTGAGGACAGTGAAAAGAATCTTTTTGTTTAGATTTTTTCTTAAATACTGGGAAACCAACATCTTCTCCTGTTTTAAGACCTTTTAAATATCTTACTATAGCATCGTTAAGATGTCTTCCTACAGTTTGTAAACTTTGACTAAAAGACAACTTTAAAAAATCATGTTCTTCTTTTAACTTGGGAATTGATGTTATCATTGCATGACTAAAATTAAACTTTTTATGTTTTTCATAGTATTTTATATTTTCTGCTAAGAAGTGGTTCCAAATAAATCTTGTATTTCCAGCATGTTGTTTTAAAGCATTATGCTGAAACTTTGTAGGATAAAGACGATATTTGAAACCTTTAAGTATTTTCATCTTGTTATTATATTCCAAATTTCTTGAAAATATCCCTTTATTTATTAAAAAATGTTGACTTTTTATCGTATATCAAGTAGAATGTTGAAGTTGGGTCTGATTCATTCTCGGGGCAAGCCCTTCCCTCGCTCACTACGTTCGTTCAGCGAGGTTTTCTCAGACCTTCTCTATAACGATGTATCAAAAACTTTCAGAACCATTTATTGAAAAACATAAAGTTAAAGTTAATTGGTATAATGTTTTAAAAAGTCAAAATTTATCAAATGAATTTAAATTAAAATATAATTTATTAAAAAATGAAAAATAAAGAAAAAAAAGAATGGCAATGGACGCATTGCAAGTCGGATGATCAAGCCTCTCAACGATGCTAAAATTGAGAAACGGCTACTAGGAGCAGCTATAAACGGCTAGTTCCTAAAAAACAAGTAGAAAAGATTCGCCATAATTTCTGATAATCGGAGAGGACTTTGCGATGGCGCAAACCTCTCCCTACTTGTTTTAAAACAAATAACTATATTTTTTATCAATTTTTTTCACAATTTTTCCATAAGGATTTAATATAATATCATATATGTTTATACCTGTCATTTTTATTTCTTCTAATGTTTCTTCACATCTCTTTTTTGCAATATCTATATTTTCTTTATATAAATCAACTCCAATAAAAGATCTACCTAATCTTAATGCAGATTCTCCAACAGTTCCTGTTCCAGAAAAAGGATCAAAAACAATGCCAGGAACAGCATTTTCTTGTATATTGCTCCATCCTTTTGTTTTAGGCTTCTTTGCTGTATAACTTTTCCCAGTATCTTGTCTTCCTGTTTTAAAATTATCTTCTTCTTTTAATGATGAATATTTTCCAAAAATTCTTTTGCTACCTCTATCTTCATTATACTCTTCCATTTCTATAATTCTTTCTGGAAAAGTATTATCTGGATTAACAAGAATAGGACATGTCATTGCAATTGGTCTAATACATAAAGAAATTGGGAAAACAGCATAATGCTTTTTCTTTGTTTGTCCCATATTCAATCTCCATACATTGTGAAGGTTCCTTCCTTCTATAGATGTTTTAATTTTTATTAAATCTTCTGGAAGATAAAAAACATCTGGAACGTTCTTTCTTGGCAAACGGATAGATGAAGTATCTGTCCATCCCTCTTTTATTGTTTTTGTTTTAACAAATCTATATAAAAATTCATATCCATTTGAATTCAATCTATGCTTGGAAGGTTCTATCATACAACAACCATTTGTTGAACCATCATCTTGATCTATTACTTTTGCCCAAATAACATTATCTGCTATAAGCCATCCTCTCTTTTTCATTGCAATTAAAAAATGTTCTGGAATTAATTGTAAACTACCATTCTTATCTCTTTTATCACCTATGTTTACCCACAAACTTCCTCTATTGTGAAGTGGTATTTTATCAAATAAAGTACATAATTTTTCAATATATTCTTCTACTGTTTTTTCTCTACCAAATTCTAATTTAGAGTTTCCATATTCTCTCTTCATAAAATAAGGAGGGGAAGTCACTACACAATGTACTTCTTCTTTCATATTTTCTACAAAATTAAAACAATCACTAATATTATTTTTATAAAAATTGTTAACTTTCATATTTTTGTGACCGTCTCTATAACTTTCTTTGCTTCTCCATTTTTGTTTTTTAACACTTTAAAGTGTTTAAACTTATTATGTTTTACACATACAAAAGAATCTAATTCTTGTTCATTGTTTCTACCAGATCTTGAAAAAATATTTTTATCAATATCTCCATTTTTAAAAGCTTCTTTTATATGTCTCATATAAGTAATAAAAAACTCACTACAATCTAAATTACTTATAATATATATATCAGCTTTATTTTCATTTATTAACTTCCTTAATGGGATATGAACACTTGGATATGTTCTATTTTTAATTTTATTAAAATGTTTTATCTCTCTAACCTCAAATTCTAAAAGATAAAATTTATCTTTTTGAAGGTTCTTAACTCTCATATCATATTTAAATTTTTCTTTTTCTTTTATTACTTTTATTTTTTTATTATTTTCAAATAATTCTATAAAAGCTTTTCTTATTCCTCGTTCATATTTTTTATGCTTTTTTTCATCATAATCTTTTCTATATTCTAATTCTGTTTCCACTTTCATTTTTCTTTTCCTTTCCAAAAAAAGTTTAGTAAGACTTGCCAAATGTTTTTTAATCAAGCAAGTCTTACTAAAGTTTTTTTAGAAAGTATTTTTATATTATTAACAACTTTATTCCATGAATTTTTTATTCCTCCACTCATTTTTTCTCCAACAGAAGAACAACAAGCATCTAATGAGATTGAGATGTCATTTACTC
>Ga0268282_1000500_pt1 | contig 20138 bp, 19 predicted proteins | sample saktaG_12_FD_190133 | JGI IMG/M metagenome (GOLD analysis project Ga0268282, IMG submission 190133) | Saline water microbial communities from Sakinaw Lake, British Columbia, Canada - sak_2011_5_24_120m | ecosystem: Environmental > Aquatic > Non-marine Saline and Alkaline > Saline ...
GGAATCGTCAAATGGGATTGATTTGTCGATATCTTTGTTAATAGGGGCTGGTTGATTGAGAGGATTGTTGATATTTAAATTTTCCATAGAGTATCCCTTCATCAAAGATTTAGATTTAGCAATATCACCCGGAAATCTTACGGTTGATTGACAGACGGCAACGGCGTGGCTTAGCCGGATATCTCATTTGTCTGGTCTATTTCTGTAAACTTTGTCAGGCTTTACTCTCAGCCTTATTCTCTTCGGCCTTTACATTATCAGCTTTTTCCACCTTTTGGGCAGTGGGCTGCTCGGTTTGAGATGCTGATTTTTCAGCCCCGGCTTTGGGCTTGTTAAGGTCTTCTTTTTTGGCATTTTCAGCGGCTTTGATCTTTGCTTCAGCTTCGGCTTTAGCCTTATTAGCCTCTTCCTGGGCTTTTTTAGCCTCGGCAATTGCTTTGTCTGCAACTGCTTTGGCTTCTTCGGCAGCCTTTGCCTTTGCCTGAGCTTCGGCGTTTGCTTTTTCGGCGTCGGTCTTAATCTTCTCCGATTCGGCTTCCATCTGAAGTCGCTCGTTCTCTGCTTTTTGAGCTCGTTCCTCGGCTTCTCTAATGTCGATTCTGGCCTGGGCTTTTTCTACTTCGGCCTCAAGACGCGACTGTTCGGCGTCCTGGACTGTCTGATCGCGTGCCTCATCACGAGCTTTGAATCCAAAGGGATCCGTGATCATTTCACCCAGGCCTGAGGGGGTATCCGGTTCGTGTTTCCTTTTGACCTCTTTCATTACTTCTTCCTTTGGTCTTCCGTCGGTGGAGATGGTTGGAGTCAGTATGAAAATGGTCTCGACGGCACGGCTTTCGGTATCCTCGCTGGAGAACAGAAAGCCGAGAATCGGGATATCTTTCAGAATCGGAATGCCGCGAACTACCGCGAACTCTTCGTTCTTCCTGATTCCACCGATTATGAGGCTTTCACCCTGTCTGATACGGTTCTCTTTATTATCGATTTGCTTTTTTGTAATGATTGGTACTTGCTTTACACCTTCGGGCGTGTTCTTTGAACCGAGTGTAATGGATGTTTCCAGGCCGATGTAGCCGTCTCCGAAGACGTGGGCGGTGATTTCAAGCGAGTCAACTACATCTTCATATGTAGTACTTGTCTCCAAATAGTCCGATATAGTAGACCGCATTGTGGTCCGGTCAATCGGAACCTTCTGCATTGATGAGACTTTAGCTGTTCCGCCGTTGACCACTTCGAGCGTCGGATTCATCAGAATTTTCAAGTAGCCCCTCGACTCGAGCAGGTCGATTAACAGCGTGAAACCATGGCCTGCTTCGGCAGCGTTCAAATACCCGATGTTAAGACCCATTCGAGATCGTGCCACTTCCCTGAGTGAGGCCCCTGGAAACGCAGGAAGATATTCGTCGTCCATTACCAATTGTCGAACATCAGCTCCGAAAGCCGTCCCGGCGGGATTCATCACGATCTGCTCACCGAACAGGTTGTCGATTGCTATAGTGGTTTCACGGTCAAATGTCATATCCGCATAAACCTCTGAGATCAGACAATCTATCTTGATCTGAACCGGCTTAACATCCACCTGATGGAGAACATCCAGTACCGCCTCGGCGTCTTCACGAGCTGGACATCTTACTATCAGTTGGTTTACGGCGGGATTGCTGCTGACAGTGTAGTCAACCAATTTCGTTTCTTTGCCTTTTTTATCGAATAGCGTGGTTGCAAATTGTTCATAGATAATTTTTTTTAAGTTATCCGATTCATGGTACTTGCAGAAGTACGATAATCTCCACTCCGGTGTGCCACCTACTATTTGCTGAGAGATTTCGGGCGGTTCTCTATAAATATCGGGTATAGGGACATTCGGTTCGGGAGCAACATTAATCTTCAGATCGCGCAGAGTTCTCTCCGCCTCATTTTCCGTATCTGTTTGGGCGGAGATACTCCCCCATTCTCCGTTCCATAGTAAAATTGCCGCAGCTACAACCACAATTAGCCGATGATTACGGACTTCTTTTTGATTTCCGCTGCTGCTCATAATGTTAGAATCGCCATTAAAACTACACGCTCATTAAGCGGAATGCCACCATGCATTTCCGAACTGTTTATAGACGGAATGTTCATTTATTATATTGCATATCTTCTTATCGTCAAGTAGATTACCATAGAATTAGTTAAAATATCACCTTTTTTTGGGGCAAAAGTGTCTTTTTTCTCTATTTTTTGGGTTTTATGGAACGAAAAAAGCAAGAAATCACTGTCAGTTTTGTATCATTAGGCTGCCCGAAAAACGTAGTTGATAGCGAAAGAATGTTGGCTGAAATTGTCCAGGCGGGTTTTCTGATAACTGCCGAGACTGATAATGCCGATGTTGTTGTCGTCAATACCTGTGGTTTTATCGCCCCAGCCGAAGCTGAGTCACTCGAAGCGATAAGACACGCGGTGGATCGTAAGCTTAGTGGTGCCGTAAAAAAAGTTGTTGTTGCCGGTTGTCTCGGCGAAAGATTAGGAGCGGAGCTTCTCGAAAAGGTAGAGGGTATTGATGCCGTTGTCGGCCTCAGTCAGCGGGATAATATTGCCAAAATAATCGAAAAAACTTTTTCTTCCGATATCGGCGGACGTTGCGAAGACTCTTATCCAAACCAACAATTGTCTCCAATTAGTGACCGAGTTGTAGATGACAGATGCAGATTACTTATTACTCCGCAACATTGGGCGTACCTGCGAATCAGCGAAGGCTGCAATCACCGCTGCTCTTTTTGCACGATACCGTCAATAAGAGGTCGATTTCGAAGCAAATCCATGGAGCTTGTTCTCGCCGAGGCCAGGGAGCTGGTTTCCGCCGGCGTGATCGAGTTGAACGTTATCGCACAGGACACAACATGCTACGGGCACGATTTGAAAATAAAAAATGGGTTGCCCGCTCTTCTGAAAGAATTCGAGAAAATTACCGGTCTGGCATGGCTTCGGCTGATGTACCTGTATCCGACAGGGATTGACGGTGAATTGATAGAGACCATCGCGAAGAGCGAGAAAATCGTTCGCTACCTTGATGTCCCGCTTCAGCACGTAAACGATAATATCCTCAAGTCGATGCGCCGGCCCGATACGAAGGACAAGCTCCAGCGCCTGATCGAGGATCTGCGTCTTGCAATGTCCGATATTGTGCTGCGAACAACGCTGATCGTCGGCTTTCCGGGCGAAACCGACCGGCAGTTCCAAGAGCTGATGGACTTTGTCAAGTGGGCGAGGTTTGATGCTCTGGGCTGCTTTAAGTTCTATCCCGAATCCGGAACTGACGCCGCCGAATTGCCCGGCCAGGTCCCGGACGAGGTCAAACAGCAGCGTCTCGATGAACTTATGCTGACCCAGCAGAAAATCGCATTTGCCCAAAACAAAGACAGAATCGCAAGCACGCTGAGATGCCTGGTTGATTCGGTTGACCCTAAACGTCTGGCTACGGGACGCTATTACGGACAAGCCCCCGATATCGACAGCGTATGCATAATAAAACGCTGCTCGGCAAAGCCCGGACAGTTCATCAAAGTAAAAGTTGTTGGAACACAAGATTATGATTTACTCGTTAAGCAGATTTAGTATTGAATTTTGTCGCTAAATACGTAAACTTTCAGATTATGTTAAAGCAAGTCCCGAATATTCTGACTATGGGCCGGCTGGTTTTAACCATTATCTTTCTGGTTATGATTCTTATGGCCCCGCCGTATTACGCCGACGGTGAAGTGCCGTTTCCCGGCTTTCTCGATGTCGCCTTCATTCTCTTTGTGATTGCCGGCCTGACCGATATCGCCGACGGCATAGCGGCCCGCAGGTTGAACGTAACCAGTAAATTCGGGCGAATAGTCGACCCTCTGGCCGATAAAATTCTCGTATGCGGAGCGTTTATTTGCTTTGGGATTATCGGTCAGCCGAAGCTTTTCGATCTTGGTCCCGGCGAATTGGCGATAATCCACTGGTCCGTAGCGGGCATTTTAATCGCGAGAGAGGTTTTCGTCACAGTATTGAGACACATTGCAGAATCCCGCGGTGTCAATTTCGCTGCGACTGTGTCCGGCAAGATCAAAATGTTCCTTCAATCGTTCGCCATAGGCACGGTTATAATCAAAATGGCCCACGTCCAGACCGCCGCATGGGGATACTGGTTCGCAACCGTGGTTTTTACACTGATGCTGGTGGTAACGGTCATCTCAGGCATCAGGGCCACCCAGCGTCCACACGGCTAAAAAGCAATATAAAGGAATGAGGCTCATGAAAAACCAGGCATTTTATCACGTAACAATACTGATAGTCTTCTGTGCAGCCGTAGTTTTGCTGGCCGGCCAGGCAGCAGCACAGGATGAATTCCTTCCCCCGATTCCCGATGGGAAAATGTGGAAACTCGCCTGGAGCGACGAATTCGACGGCACTCAAATCGACCAGTCCAAATGGGAGATACTCGGCGACTTCAAACGCCGGGACGGCTTCTGGGTCAAGGAAGACTCCTATCTGGACGGCAAGGGAAACCTCCTCGTCCGTACGAAAAAGGACGGCGAGCGGTACACCAGTGGCTCCCTTCGCACCAGGGGTAAATTCGAGCATAAGTTCGGCTACTGGGTCTGCCGGAGCAAGTTCCCCACGCAGGAAGGCCACTGGCCCGCGTTCTGGATGCATGCCAACACCGTCGGCAAGATCGGAGACGAAGGCAGGGACGGCACGGAAATCGACATTATGGAAAAGCCGTGGCGCGAGGACAAAATCACGCAGAACCTGCACTGGGACGGATACGGCAAAGAGCACAAAAGCGCAGGAACCGGGGAAATTACAATCCCCGGCGTCAGTCAGGGTTTTCATACGTTCGCTTTGCATTGGACTCCCGAGCAATACGTTTTCTACGTCGACGGCAAAGAAACCTGGCGCACCAGCGCCGGCGGCGTCTCGCAGGTGCCCCAGTACGCAAAACTCACCGAAGAAATCGGCAAATGGGGCGGCGACATAACTAAAGCAAACCTTCCCGATTACTTCGTAGTCGATTACGTCCGCGTCTACGACATGGTCGAGCGCGACGATGCGACGGCACGAAAAGAGCTTATCCGTAAAGCCGTTGACGTCAGGCCTTCGGCCCGGCAGCTCGTCTGGCAGCAGCTTGAGTTCATCGGTTTTGTCCACTTCGGCGTCAATACCTTCACCGGCCGGGAGTGGGGCACGGGCAAAGAAGACCCGAAAATCTTCAATCCCGAAAAGCTCGACACCGACCAGTGGTGCCGGATGATGAAAGCTGCGGGAATGAAACAGGTAATTCTCACGGCCAAGCATCACGACGGCTTTTGCCTGTGGCAGACGCGATATAACACGCACTCGGTCGCTTCGAGCACGTGGCGCGACGGCAAAGGCGACGTCCTGCGAGAGCTGGTCGATTCCTGCCGCAAGTACGGCCTGAAAGTCGGCGTATATTTGTCGCCCGCCGATTTGTACCAGATCGAAAATCCCGCCGGCCTGTACGGCAACCTCAGCGAATATTCCGAGCGTGTAATTCCCCGCCCCGTGCCGGGCCGGCCGTTCAAGGACACGCGAACCTTCAAATACATCGTCGATGACTACAACGAGTATTTTATGAACCAGCTTTACGAACTGCTCACCGAGTACGGCCGGATCCACGAAGTCTGGTTCGACGGCGCCCATCCAAAACGAAAGGGCGGCCAGAAATACACCTACCAGTACTGGTACGAGCTGATTCGCACGCTGCAGCCCGGCGCGGTCATATTCGGCAAAGGCCCCGATCTGCGGTGGTGCGGCAATGAGGCCGGCAATGCACGAGCCGCCGAGTGGAGCGTTATCCCGATCGATGCCCCGCCGGACAAATTCACCTGGCCCGATATGACGGCTAAGGACCTGGGCAGCCTCGACAAACTCCAGCAGACTCTCGATAAAGGCGGCTACCTGCACTGGTATCCCGCCGAGACCGACACGTCCATCCGCCACGGCTGGTTCTGGCGCGATGAGCAGCAGAAAGTCAAGACCACCGGAGAAATCCTCGATGTCTGGTTCAACTGCGTCGGAGGCAACTCCGTATTCCTGCTGAACATCCCGCCCAACAGCGACGGCCTTTTCAGCCCGCGCGACTGCAAGGTCCTGACCGAGGTCGGCCAATATCTGAGCGAGACGTTCGAGACCAATCTTGCCGCAGGCGCCAAAGCGACCGCCTCGGCCACACGCGGGGGCGATTTCAAAACCGCCAACGCCCTCGACGGCGACACGGATACCTGCTGGATGCCGCCCGACTGGACCACCGAGGCGGAGCTGATAATCACGCTGGCCAGCGAAAAAACCTTCAATACCATAATGTTCCAGGAGCAGCTCCGCGGCTTCGGCCAGAGAATCGCTAAATTCGCCGTAGATGTCCAAACCGACGGCAAATGGCGACAAGTCGCCGAGGGCCAAACCGTAGGCTACAAAAGAATCTGCCGATTCCCCGACATCACAGCAAAGAAAGTGCGAATCAGAATCCTGGATTCCCGCCTCTGCCCCACAATCGCCAACGTCGGTGTATTCCGCGCCCCGCCGATGCAATAGAATCCCAGGTCCCGGCGATTGGCTTTGAATTGGCTTTGTTTTTTCGTGCCCCGCAGAGCGGTTTATTGCCATAAATTCCTTCTATAAAAGACTTTACGCCAATTTAACCCGCCGGCAAATTGGCTTTGTTTTTTCAACCCAGTCTTCAACCCCCAGATAAATCTGGGGGCTAACTAAGATTGGCTTTGTTTGGCTTTGAATTGGCTTTGTTTTTTTGCCGTCTCAAAACATGGAATTCTTCATAATTACCTTTCATATAGATACTTAAGCTCGTTTTGCCCATTCGCAAATTGGGTTTGTTTTTTCAAATTAAGCTCAATTTTTCGTCGTTTTCTACTCTTTTTCACCTGTTTTTTTCATTAATCTGCCTTCTGCTTCTTCGTTTCCACTCAGGACGAGTGTACTATATACGAATTAACAGCCGGTTTTACTCTCATTTTACTGTTTCCCTTTTGCCTTTTTACTTCAATATCATCTTGTTATCTTGTCTTTTATATTCTGTATTCTATTCGTTATACATTATACGAACGGCAATCCAAAAAAGCGGGCAAATTTTAATAAATCTCCGTGAGACGGCGTTATCTACCGCAGAGAACTCCGAGGACGTAGAGTAGGAATCAAATAATCAATAGTTCACCCCATGAGATAGGCGAAGCCGTTATCTCACGGGGTAAATCGTAAATAGTCAATGACAAGGTCTCCGTGACTCGCTGCTGGTTACTGGTTCGTATTGAGTATGTAGAGTATCCAGCGGACAAGCATAGCTGGAAGCGATTAATCAGGCCCGATCTTCTCAAGGCTCGTAGTCCTTTTGACTAATCAAAAGGACTACGAGCTTTATATTGGAAATAAACGTTATCACTGCTATTTAGCGTGTAGAAAGGGCAGGTTTCCGCCGTAAGGCGACCTGCGTAAGCACCATAAGGCATCCCTTCCGGGAGAGCCCGTAGGACCGTGGACTGCCCCACCGTAAGGTGTACACAAGGGAATGCGGTTTGGATTATGTAGTATTTATTGATGGAAACGATCTTGGAGGAAAACAATAACGGGCACTCGACATCCCTAATAAATCCGATTAGATCAAATCTTCGTTGATTCTTTTCCCGTGCACAACGGTAAGGATATGTACTTCAGATGTGAGAATTTCGTAAATAATTCGATACTGGAATACGAATATTTCACGGATGAACCAGATTAATTTGTAATCCATTTGGATAACCTGGCTTTAGCCTCTTCGTGAGAGATTCCTTTGCCGTCACGTATGGCTTGCTGGCCCTTCTGGATTTTGTCTAACACATATAGATGGTATTGGATGTCTTCGGCCGTGCTGTCATCCGGAAGGTTTTGGATCATTTGTTCAACATTTTGCTTCAGTGTTTTCATGGCAAATAGAGTAACTCAATTATTACAAAATATCGATCAATTTTATCCTGTCAATCCTGTCTGAAAAATTCTTAATCCGGCCCATGAGGAAGCCTAACACAAGTTCCGATTAGAGATAGAGTATGATCCGGCAACGTTTTGAAGGATGACGAAAATGCCTTTAAAACCTGCCAATAAATAAGTTGTAAAAAAAGATGCATCCCTATTATCCCTCCCCATATCTCATATATCTTTATCTTACTCAGTGAACGAGTATTTCTCGGGTAAACCATAATTATTTTCATTTGCTTTATAAAACATGCTAATATCGGCTTCTTCGATAGCTTTTTGACTTCTACTGCTTCTTTCAACTGTTGTACAGTATTGAGACAACGCATTTCTAGCCTTAATTTCAAATGTTCTACTTGCTCGCGGGTCTATTAGAATCTTATCGATAAAATCGTGTGGTTTACTTAATATATTAACTAATATACTATCTCTTTCTTTTTGCTGCTCTTGTTCCGCTTTCATTCTGGCAATGAAACGGACTTCTCTCTCATATGACAAATTGTCAGGTTTAAACAAAAATGTTTGTGCCATGCCTATTTCATTAAAAATATTACAAGACGCATTAAATTCTGACTGAAAAAAATTTTCTTTTCTTATATTTTCAACTGGTCGATATTTTACCATTCCCACATATTTCCCACAGGATTCATCAGTCCATATTTGTTTCATTACTTTATCTACAGTTGAGACAATCATTACGTTTTCATCTGGCTTTTTAGAATATTGCTTCCACATTGTTTCTGACTCCTTGCAAGACCAGCATTGACAAAAATAATCCTGTCTATAAGCATGATTAGCTAAAATATTCCCTTTTCTAAAATAAATTGGTATTCTAACAAAAGCACCATCGAAAATATCTCCACCCTTATCCTTCCATTTTCCAGGCCATGCAAAATATAATTGATTATTCTTGACATTATCCAGAAAACAATCAAAACACTCAATCCTGTAAATTGTCTGCTCAGGTTTTACCTTATTTAATTTGTTCTTATAATATGGACAACTGTTTATAATCGCTTGCTTCTCTTCCACAATTTGCCTTAAAGGCATTTTTTTAGTCTCATTTATTAACTTTCGAATAGTTTCATTATTATTGAACATATTGGACATTATCAATCTCTCTAAGTTCTTAATAACTAATTATGAATTCCGAGGACGCCATATCTATTTTACGATGATCTATTGGTTACCTATATAATCTTCGGATGTATTAGTGGTAAAGATTTTGGAGTTATCGCGTCGGCAGCAAGGTGAGATAGATAAGTAAAACCAGTGGACCTTACACAGTCGAGTAAGTTAACATCTATTTTGTTAGTATGTTTACCATACATTCCATAGCAGACTATTCCGGCGGCGGTAAGGCTGTGGAAAAACTTCCTATGATTAGGATTTATTGCAGGTTCTAACCAATCTGGGAGCATAGCAAAGGTCAAACCTATACCCATGTTTACAATAAGCTTCTTCCAAGGGAAATCATAGTTTGGCTCTTTACGCTTTATCCAAAGATACTTGCCAACGGTATATCCCGCACCGGCTATAGCTCCAATACATGCGTGTTGTTTAGCATTCACTAAAGTTTCCTTACTTATTACATGAATCTAATTCCTGTTGCGAGCCTATGCTTTTTCGCTTCCATAGTTGAATGTTACACAGCATGAGAAGTGTATGCAAGGGAAAAATGTTGTGAATACGGCGGGGAAGATCAATATATTTTCTGTCGTCATCGCGAGGCCACAGAGGTAGGATGTGATGTATCGCACCATTTATCTATTCACAATATTTAACCAGACGAAATGTTTTCATGTTGCTCTGATTCGGTTTCGTTTGAGTGCTGCTCTTGCTTTGTTTCCTGCGTGGGCTTAAATAACAATCCTATCAACATGACAGGGACATTCCAGACTACCATGAAAAGCCGGAAAGCACGGCCGGGCAGCGAAACATCGCGAGACCATATCTGCCGCCAAACCTGGCCCCAGATGCGCGTCTGCCAGGGAATATTGACAAACGGGATATACTGGGTAAACTGTCCCGTTGCCTCACCGCAATGAGAGCAGTAGTGGGCGAAAGGATCGACCGGCTGGAAACACCGAATACAAACGGGCGTTCCGTCGCCGGAGTTATCAGGTTCCTCGTGTTCGATTTGGCCCGATTCCATTTCCATACCCTAACATTATACCTGTATTATGTATCCCGTTCGTTCTCTTCCATTTCGTAAGGCTAACGGCCTGCTCTTGCTTGCCGCTCTAAACAATGTCTCTCTTTAATGAGGCTTTTCCCAAGTGCAAGGCTTTGCTTTTTCACATTTACGATTAGATTATACACAAGAATGATCGGTGCTTGCAAGGGAATAATGTTCTATATTGGCTGTTGAGTGCATTTCATGTTTGTGATTAATTTATACATGTTTGAAGTAGTGTCATGTCGAGCGGAGCGTAGCGGAGTCGAGACATCTGGCTGCGGATAGGATACGCGTTCCCATGCGCGGCCGGATTCCTCCATTCCGTCCCTTCGGGACTCCAGTCGGAATGACGGAAGGGGGCTTGGAGAGAATCTATCGACGATTTTAATTGGGTGGTCATGATACATCGCCTGATGACGAACGATTATCAGTTGTTGAATACGAGTCGATAAATCCATGAGTTACTTCGAGCGGGTCGAGGTCGATTTTTTCGAAGATTTCTTTTTCCATTTCTTCGATCATCGGATCGACTTTGGCGGTGTTGATTTTGCTTTGGGCGGCCGAGCCGTGCATGTGGATGTTTCTTTTGTGCCCTTCGGCGAGCCGCTGCTTTAACGGCACAATTTTATCGTGCATCACCCTCATGTCGGCGTAATATAACAGTTTCTCCTCCCATGTCTCGGGGCGGTCTTTTTCATCGAGCATGGCCATGTAACGATGCCGCTTTATCGTCAAAGCCAGCACCGGGTATCGCTCCTTCAATACGTCATAAGCGGCGTCTTCATGGGTCATTGCCTTGTATTTCGCGCGAAGCCGGTGCCATTTTGCTTTTTCTTCCGGCGGAAGATTCCGCTCAAACTGATGATAATCGGGTTCCGGGAAATCAAAGACCCTCATCATATCGTGCAGCAGGCCGGCCCTGTCCAGAAGATCGATATTGACTGCGGCTCCTTTTTCGTTGAGCCTGTGCGCAAGAAAGACGGCCAGCTTCGCCACGGCCCGGCAGTGGTTTACAATGTGCGTCGGAACGTTATATTCCGCTAAGAGAGCCAGGCACTCTTTACGCGTTGGAAGACTGCAATCTTTCATCGATCATCTCAGCGACTTTTTTTCCTGATACGAGCATTCCGCCGAATATCGGCCCCATCCTCGGCAGGCCGTACACGGCGCAGACGGACATGCCCGCGACGTAAAGGCCAGGGAATATCTCGCCTGTCTTGTCCACGACGCCGGCCTCGGCGGTCTCGACGTCCATGAAGCTTTCCTGGATTCCCTGCGGAAAGAGATTCGGCTTTCTCTTTAGCAGCATTTTCACTACTTCGGCGGGATGGCCCGTCGAATCGATAACGTATTTCGAAGCGATGCAGAACGGATCGACGTGCAGCTTTGCCAGTGTGATGGCCGAATGGTTGACGACTACGCCTTCGACGGCGTCGGATTTGACGATGATATCTTCGGCCTCGGTAAGGTTGAATATTTCCAGCCCCGCCTTTTTGGCCTTAAACGCCAGGGCGGTTGCGAATTCGATCGAGTCGTATATGTACAGGCCCTTCTGCTTCTTAGAGGTCATCTCGAATTCGTCCGGGATCTCGCTGCTCTGCGTGACAACGACGTTATAGCCGGCGGCCCCGCCCCAGATTCCGCCGCCGGTGGTAAGCTTTCTTTCGAGCAGGGCGGTCCTGTATCCGGCCCTGGCAAGGTAGTAGCCCGCGGTAAGGCCCGCCGGTCCGGCTCCGACGATGACAACGTCATTTTCAAGATGCTCTAAGAGCTTGCGGTTATACTCCTGCGTGATGACTCTGGTAATTTCTGTCTCTATCACTTTCGTTCCCTTTCATTTGTGATGAGCTGATAGCTTATCTTAATATCATCCTTTTGCCAAAAACAAAAAGCACTCCTGCAAAAGAGTGCTCGATAAGTAAAAAGTCAAAAGTGAAAAGTAAAAAAATGGAATTCCAGCTTATTCTTTTTTACCTTTTTCCTTTTGCCTTTTTACTTTTTCCGCCTTCCTTCGCGGGCATTATCCCGAGCAGGTTCATAGGGTCATTTCTCAGCTTCAGGCCGAACCCGGCCTTCCGCTCCCCTGGCCTATTTAAATTTTCAGCACATCTTATAACAGCCCCGCGAACTCTTGACAAGAACTTTTTTCCCGCGAAGCCTGCTGGCATTTAATGTTGTTCGAGTATTTCCATTGACAACGTCGGCGGATGAACTTATTATTTCAATGTAAGATGAATTCTTAGGGAGGACGATATAAATTATGTCAGGTAAAGGATTTACGCATCTTCATTTGCATAGTCAGTATTCGCTGTTGGATGGTGCCATAAAATACGATAAGCTGCTCAAGCGTTGCAAGAAGCTCGAAATGGAGGCTGTGGCGGTTACCGACCACGGCAATATGTTCGGTGCTGTTGAGTTTTATACAAAGGCTCTCGCCGCTCATATCAAGCCTGTGCTCGGTATCGAGGCTTATATTGCTCCTGGCAGCCGGCTCGACAGGACGAAAACAAGCATCTCCGATGCGGCGTATCATTTGATTCTTCTGGCACAAAACAATGCCGGCTATCATAATCTGCTCAAATTAACGAGCGCCGGTTTTCTTGAGGGCTTTTACTATCGCCCGAGAATCGATAAGGAAATCTTAGCTGAGTTTAACGAAGGCCTGATCTGCACTTCGGCATGTATCAAAGGCGAGGTTGCTGCTGATATTGCCAACGGCGATGAAAAAGCGGCACGCCTTACGGCGGAAAAGTATCTCAAGATTTTCGGGCCCGAAAGATTCTTTATCGAGATACAAATCCACCAGGGCGACGACCCGAATGTCCGGCAGGGATTGATCGACCTGGCGAACAAAATGGGCATCGGCCTGGTGGCGACGAACGATGTTCATTTCCTGGAACAGGAAGACCACGAGGCCCACAATTGCCTCTGTGCCATAAGCACCGGCAAGAAATTCGACGATCCCGACCGGATGATTTATCCATCCGACATTTATTTTAAGAGTCCCTCTGAAATGCGCAAGCTTTTTGCCGGGACGGCCGAGGCCTGTGACAATACGCAGGCAATTGCCGATCGCTGCAATGTCGAGATTGATTTGAAAACGCGTCACGCGCCACGTTTCGAGCCACCGGATGATGTTACACCGGAGCGATACCTTACCGACTTGTGCTACGAAGGCGCCAAAGAACGCTACGGCGAGATAACCGACGAGATAAAGGCCAGGCTCGACAGGGAGCTGAACGTCATCGAATCGAAAGGCTTCTCCAGCTACTTTTTAATCGTCTGGGATTTCTGCAGGTATGCTCATGAAAACAAGATTCCCATCGGCGCCAGGGGAAGCGGCGTCGGGACGCTGGTCGGATACTGCCTCGGCTTGTGTGACGTCGACCCAATTCGCTACGACCTGCTCTTCGAGCGATTCATGGACCCTCACCGTAATGAAATGCCCGATATCGACATCGATATCTGTCAGGCCCACCGGGCAATGATTATCGATTACGTCCGGCAGAAATACGGGCACGTAGCACAGATCATTACATTCGGAACGATGAAGGCCCGTGCGGTTATTCGTGACGTCTGCAGGGTGCTCGGCGTGCCGCTGGTAGAAGCCGACAGACTGGCGAAACTTGTGCCGTTTTCTCTTGATATGACACTCGAAAAAGCGATGAAGACCGAACCGGAGCTGGAAGCCGCCTACAAACAGAGCGAGGAGACAAGAAAGGTCATCGACATCGGCCAGAAGCTCGAAGGTCTTGCACGTCACGCGTCCGTGCACGCTGCCGGTGTTGTCATTGCCGATGAGCCGCTGACTAATTTCGTGCCCTTGTATAAAGCGTCGGGCTCCGATGACATTGTGACCCAGTTCGAAGGGCCGATGGTCGAGAAGGTCGGCCTGCTGAAGATGGACTTTCTGGGCTTAAAAACTCTCAGTGTTCTGGAGCGGGCCTGCCAACTGGTCAAGGAAGTCCAGGGAGTAGAAATCGACCTTGAAAAACTCGATATTACCGATGCGAAGGTTTTTGAGCTGTTCTCGGCCGGCAATACAAAAGGTGTTTTCCAGTTCGAGTCCGGCGGGATGCAGAACCTGCTGATGAAGATGAAGCCCGACCGGATCGAAGACTTGATTGCCGCAAACGCGCTCTATCGCCCGGGGCCGATGATCCTGATTCCGGATTACATCGACCGCAAGCACGGCGCGAAGTGGAGCCTGCCGCACCCGATTATGACGGAGATTCTGGAAGAAACGTACGGCATTATGATCTACCAGGAGCAGGTGATGCGGATATGCAACCGCCTGGGTGACATACCGTTGCGGGAGGCTTACGCCCTTATTAAAGCGATAAGCAAAAAGAAAGCCAAGACCATCGCCAAGGAGCGGGAGCGATTCATCGCCGGCTGCGTCGATAAAGGCCTGAGCACCGAACAGGCCGAGCAGATTTTCGAGCTGATCGAACGATTTGCCGGCTACGGTTTCAACAAGAGCCATTCGACACGCTATGCCTTCATCGCATACCAGACCGCTTATATGAAAGCCCTCTGGCCGGTCGAATTTATGGCTGCTCTTCTGACCTACGAAATGGACAACACCGAGAAGATCGTCGATTATATCGCCGAGTGCGTGCAGATGGACATCAAAGTATTGGCTCCCGATATTAACGAGAGCGGAGTTGATTTCACGCCGCTTTACGAGCAGCAGGAAGACGAGCAAAAGAATGCGGGTGTCATTCGTTTCGGTCTGGCCGCCGTAAAGGGCGTTGGTGAAAAGGCGGTCGAGCAGATTATCGCCGCTCGAAAAGAAGTCGGCAGGTTCCAGAGCCTGTTCCATTTCTGCGAGAACGTGGATTTAAGAGCCGCCAATAAGCAGGTTCTTGAGGCTCTTATCAAGGCCGGTGCCTTCGACAAGCTCGGCGGCGGCCGGGCGCAGATGATGGCCGGTCTCGAAAGGGCGATGGAGAGCGGGGCGGGCCTGCAGGCGGACAAACAGGCCGGGCAAATGAATTTCTTCGGCCAGATGGCGGGAGGAAACGATTATTCGAAAGACCATAAACAACTGCCAGAGGTCGTGCCCTGGCCCGAGCCGAAAATGTTAGCTTACGAAAAGGAAGTCCTCGGATTCTATGTCACCAGCAATCCGCTGAGCCATCATGCCGAGACGATAAATATTTATTCCACGCAAAACAGCTCGCAATTAGCCGAGGCCAACGGTGAAAAGCAAATCGTCATCGGCGGGATGATAACGAAGATCAGATTCAACCTGACAAAGACGGGGCGAAACGCCGGCTCGAAAATGGCCGTCTTCACACTTGAGGATTTGCAGGGGCAGGTAGAGGTTGTGATGTTCCCCGATGTGCTGAATGAATTCAGCGATGTTTTGGTGCAGGACGCTGTCGTTTTTGTAAGGGGCAAGCTCGATTACAGAAGAGAACGGCCCAACGTTCTGGCCGCCGAGTTGATACGCCTCGAAGATGTCAGGGAGAAATTGGCCGCCAAGGTCAATATAGGACTGAACGCCAGAGAGGTCACCAAAGAAAAGGTGGCGATGATAAAGAGTATCTGTCAGCACCACAAGGGCAGAAGCCCCGTTTATGTCGCCGTGCGAACTCCCAAGGGCAAAGTCTACGCCGCGGCCGACAAGGAACTGAGCGTCAATCCCGACCTCGAATTCTGCCGGAAGATGCGCCAATTGGTAGGCGAGGAAAATTTCCAGTTGGCAAAGTGAAACAAAATTGAAAAGAAAGTGTCAATAGTGCAATAGGATTTACAGAGCAATTCCTGATAAAGAATTTTGCATAGGTGAGGGAGTATGTGAACTCATGGGAAACGAAGTATTATTCTGGACACAGGTTGGGTCTGTAATTGTCTATGTGATAACATTGTTTACGGTGTATAGAATACTTGTTGCATCGAAAGATGCAGCAATTCAAGAAAAGGATGCAACCATAGAGAATTTGAAGACACAGTTTGAGGAGGCAAAAGGAAGGACGCCGGACATACTGATTACTCAATTGAGGGATCGAACTTGTGCCTTAACTGAAGAGATCGAAAGACTGAGAGGTGAGAAATCCAACGAAAAGGAAAAAATAACCGAGCTTGAAACGGAGAGGGATGCCTTGTCTAAGCTAATCCTGCGTAGCCATAAGTTAAGTGTGATTAGAGAAGCTCTCGATAAGCCGAGGTACGAGATCTACAGAGAATTTGTAACAAGTATCTATGGGGATGCTGCCAAGGCAAGCAGAGCTATTCACGACTTCGAGTTACTTGACAAACTGGTTACCCAGAGCGGAAAGAAGCTTGAGACGACCAAGTCCATTTGCGAGATTCGCAAAGAAGACCCCAACTTTATCCAGGCTAGCTGCTGGGCGGATGGGATGTGGGCAGTTTATAATGGAGAAGTTAAGGTAGAAATGGAGATGTGGGAGACATTAAGGAGTCTCCATAGAGCCATACGAGGTGAGGTTGAGGAAATAAGTGAGAACAAAGATGAAGATATTGAGGAAGCGTCGAGGAGCAAAGCCACTGAATAGTGCTTCCCGTCAGTAAAATGGCAAAGTTTTGATATGAAGATGAACGGAATACCTTCGGACACAACTCTTGAGGCTGCGAGAAAGGAATTTGAGATTCTGCGGAGGCTTGAGCCGCAGGTACGCGCCAGGATGGCGTTTGATATGAGCGATAGCCTTCGCCGTATTGTTGAGGCTGGAGTCAGGCATCGCCATCCGGATTTCGATGAGAAGAAGATCAAACTGGAAGTTCTGCGGCTTATGATCGGAGATAAGCTGTACAGGCAAATGCTCAAAGGAACTGAAACGCGATTATGACAAGCCAGGATGATTTTTTAAAGAAGCTTATCAAGGTCTTGGGCGATTGTTCAATTCCCTATATGATTTCCGGTTCTTTTGGCAGCAGTTATCATGGCCGGCCAAGAGCCACAAAAGACATTGACATAGTGATAGCTCCAACCGAAAAACAGCTTCTTGAGTTTGTCGAATCTTTGGGTGAGGATTACTACGTCAGTCTTGAAGCGGTTCGAGATGCATTCGACAACAACTCGATGTTCAATATTATTGACAGCTTATCCGGTTGGAAAGCTGATTTTATTCTTCGCAAGGCCAGAGCATTCAGTTGTCAGGAATTCGAACGCAAGTGCATCGCTGAAATCGGAGGATTAAATGTTTGGGTGACATCGCCGGAGGATATAATTTTAAGCAAACTGGAATGGTCTAAAGATAGTCAGTCAGAACGACAGTTCGGAGATGCACTGGGAGTTGCAGTGGTTCAGTGGGACCGTCTTGATGTAGACTACCTGCGAAAATGGGCCAAAGAGCTACAAGTGAGGGACTCCCTTGAACAGCTTCTTGAGCAAGCCGGAAAGCTTGCGAAAAAGAGTGATACATCTGCCTAACAGAGGTGATGGCTGCTTCTATAATATAGGGATTCATGTTTTTCTCGCGGCGATGGTGTAGATTGGTCTTTGGTCTTTGATGTATTTTCGTTCGAAATTTGTGCCTACCCATTCTTCGGATTCTGCTCCGGCGGGTTTGACAAAATCGATTTCCTCGAGCGCATCACTCCGGGCGGCTAAAACCGCCTTTATCTGTTCGAAATAATCGGCGTGGTCAGTGGCAATACGTAATTGTCCGGCGCTCTTCAGGCAGCGAAGCAGATGCTCCATGTTGGCTGGGCAGACAAAGCGTCTTTTGTGGTGACGTTTTTTGGGCCACGGGTCGGGGAAGTAGATGTGGAAACAATCGACCGAGTCATCCGGCACCGAATCGGCTAGAAACTCGGCGGCGTCGGTGCGCATTATCCGCACGTTCGTCACGCCCCACCGGCCGATACGATCGACGGCGTAACGATAGTATTTGCGGGCCCATTCGATGCCGAGGAAGTTGTCACCGGGCTGGGCCCCGGCCTGGCCGAGCAGGAAGGTGCCTTTGCCGGCACCGATTTCGATATGAACCGGGCCGGTACGTCCGAAAATCCGGACAAAATCAATTTTGCCGTCCAGATCTTCGGCTTTCAGCGAAATTCCAGGAAAGTCCTGTAAAATTCGGGCCATTCGTTAAATCCGTTCTAAATAACACACATCAAAATAGTAGCGAGCATCTGTAGACTCCATTATACCTGAAAACGGGTGTTTAAGCGAAGTTTGAAACTTTTTCCCAGTTTTATTGCTATTAAAGTGCATGCCGGGACTGTTCGATAAGAAGTTGTGAACTCAATTGTTGGCTGATGCGTATTAATTATAGGACAGAATCGCAGAAGCTAGGGAAGGAAGGCTGAAAATGATTCTACAGTTGGTCAAATCACGCCGGAAACAAATCCTCGTCGATATCGATACGCAAAAAGACTTTCTATTAGCGGAGGGCAAAAACTGTATAAGAAACCACAGGAGAGTTCTGGCGCATATTCGCAGGATGATGGCCTGGGCGAGATCCCAGAATGTCCCGATCATTTCAACTGCGGAGGTTTACCCCAACAATAACGGCGAAAGTACCGTCGGTTACTGCATTGACGGTACGGATGGCCAAAAAAAGATACGCTACACGCTTGTTAAAGACCGGGTAAGTTTTGCGGCGGACGGCAATACGGATTTGCCGAGGGATATGCTCCGGCGGCACAAGCAGGTCATTCTGCACAAGCGATGCGTCGATCCGTTTGATGAGCCGCGTATTGACAGGCTGCTGAGCGAGGTGCGCGCCAGTGAGTTCATCCTGGTCGGAGCCAGCCTTGAAGGCGCCGTTAAAATGACGGCACTGGGATTGCTCCAGAGAGGCAAGAAAGTTACCGTCATAATCGATGCAGTGGGTACACATAACAATAAAGATGCAAAGCTGGCGCTTCGCAAGATGGAGACAAAGGGAGCGAAGCTGGTCGAGACAAAGAAGTTTGCCGGGACGTCCCATCTAAAGCAGGTTGGTGTATGCCATTGTGAGAGTTGTCAGGGCCTGGCGCGGAAGTCTTCGGGCAATAACGGTGAGAAAAATTAGCATCTGAACTTTTTTTATATTTAACTTTCGGCTTATTCAGACCCCTGTCTCAGGGATCTTTTTATATATCAATTCAACCATATTGCCATGTAGAATAGTGTAAGTATCTCACGCCCGGACTTTTGGCGTTTCTATACGAGGATTTCTCCGGGATTTTTCTTTGGGTTTGGTTAATTTCTCTGGCACCACATAAGCTTCTGTTTTGCAGAGGATTGTGTTCTTTGTCATTGCGAGCGAAGCGAAGCAATCTCAACCGTTCGCAGGATTGAGATTGTCACGGCTACATGCTGTGGCCTCCTAAGGAAATAGATGGTCTTTGCTGCGGAAGGATTGAGATTGCCGCAGTCGCTGCGCTCCTTCGCAATGACCTTGGTGGGCTATTTTCTTTTCTATGCATCCTGAGAATCAGGTCAGGTGCTCGCAATGACGATAGGTGAAATTCCAGACTTTGAGAGCGAGAGTTTAAGAACGAAAAATCGCGCGTCGGAAAATCTGGTCGCACCCTTTTCTTTTGCGGTCATTTTTCATTATTGACATCTTCGATTGTGCATAATATTTAAGGAGAGATTTTTAGTAATTTATGGAAGGAAATTATAATGAGAAGATACGCCGCATTTCGATTTTCAAAACGACACAAGTCCGTAATTATCCCGCTAAAGCATCGCAGTTGCCCGGTCATGGTTGTGCTGTTGATGACGGCTGTCTGTACGGCCTCGGCAGAGAATACGGGCGCCGAAGGACCTCCGGTTCAGGTTGACGGCGTGTTTCCGAACCTGACCGTGATGGCAAAAGGAGTTGGCAGCGACTCGGAGGCCGGCATCGGCGCGCTGATTCCCTGGGCCGAGAAGCTGTGGGCCGTCGGATACGTAGCGCACATCCGTGGCGAAGGGCTCGGACTCTATGAAATCAGCGATGATATGACGATGCGGCGTCACCCGGCCGCGGTGACGGGGACATTCGCCAACCGTATGGCG
>Ga0268282_1000509_pt1 | contig 19969 bp, 26 predicted proteins | sample saktaG_12_FD_190133 | JGI IMG/M metagenome (GOLD analysis project Ga0268282, IMG submission 190133) | Saline water microbial communities from Sakinaw Lake, British Columbia, Canada - sak_2011_5_24_120m | ecosystem: Environmental > Aquatic > Non-marine Saline and Alkaline > Saline ...
GGTTATCAAAATGATAATCTCTGTTCAAATAAACTACATCCAAAAAAGCCCTTTCTGGCGTAGCTATAGCATAATTTTCCTTGTGCTCAATGCCAGCGCTGTTCGTCAAAATCAAATCTTTAATCTTTTTAAATGAATAAATTTGATTATCTATTTTTATCTCTCTTGTGAGATAGGAAGCAACGAAAATTTGACTGTAATATTGAAAAGTAATACCATTTCTGCCCAAAACAGTTTCAAAACTAATATATGAGGGAGTATAAATCTTTGTAGCAAGTTCATCTTTATCATAATTTTTATCTTTTGAATAAATACCTTTACGAACAGAATACATTTTTCCTGTCTTGAGGTAACGGTATATTTTCTTTCTTACAAAATTAACATCTGATTTTTCCCACAGCAAAGAAACTTCATTTGTTGTAAAAATCGTATTTTTAGATCTCATCAATTTTAGAATATCATCTTTTGCCATAGATAAAGTTAATCCATAAACTGTTAGTACCCACATATGGGTACTAACAGTTTAAGTTATTCAAAAATATTGTCAAATAAGGTTTTCCACAATAGGAGATACTCAATTTCCTAAGGTCCAATCTAACTATTCTCAATAAATTTTTCTATTAAATCAGCTTTTTCTTGGTCTGACTTTTTCTTTTCTTTTTCGCGATGTTCATCCTGAACCATAAACTTATAGGCCGAAAGATAATTCTCAGCGGAAAGTTCTTTAAATTTAATATTGTTAATGCTATGTACCATCAAACTATTTGGATATAGATTAATTCGTCTAATTAAATCATTTTGTTCTAAAAAAGCAATGGTTCCTGAGCCACAAATGAATTCATGCTTATGTTCATTTCCTAATTTAAATCCCATTTTCTCCATCACATCTATTAGCTCGCTCCACCTTTCATTAACAAATTCATTCGGAATTAATATATCAATATCCTCGCATTTACCATGCTCCCCAATTATTTTATAAAGTCCCAATGAACCATAAAGGATTGGGGTAACATTTAAAAAATTATTTAGATTTTTTGCAACTTCTAGAAAAACCTCAAACTTTTCCTTATTTATTTTTATATTCATCCTGTATCTTTTGTTAATATATTCTCTCTTAATTTAATCGCTCTATTGATAATACAATCACCGATTTCTCCCCAATCAAAATACTTTTTGTAGTTCAAGGGTTCTATAAGCTTAATTTCTGTAACAGAACCATTTGGGTCCAAAACAAATGGTCCAATTGGTTTAACAATACAACATGAACGTAATTGATATAACGTCTCTACGCCATCCGGACTTATAACTATCTGATAACCAATTGGAACAGCTTTTAAAACCTTCATATTTGACTCTTCTAAAATTTCCCTAACTAAAGCCTGTTCTAATGTTTCGCCTATCTCGACAGTTCCACCAATCAAACTCCATGTTCGTTTTTTGCCGTTAAACCCTATAACCAATTTATCGTTACAAAAACAAACGCCATAAATCTGCCGACATTTTTCTTTTGGTAAATTAGAAAAAGAATCTGTGTCGGTATATCTCAATTCATGGGTTTTGCCACCCCAAATGATTTTAGAACAAATCGCCATAAATTATTACTGATTAATTTTTAAATTTTTATAGTCTAATTTCCTTTTCCAGCCACTCAATATGCTGAGTTTTTCTTTTCCAAAAAATATTTTCCCAGATATAGTGAAAAGCTAATTTTTCCCAATGAGGATAGTGTGACTTAAAAAAATTTAAAATCTTGTCAGAAGATACCAGTTTTTTGTCAAATAGTAATATAGACATTATCTTTTGTTCCCACGGCGGTATAGTTGCTAAGTGGTCACAATGATAAAAATCTTCAAACAAAAGATATTCAATTGAAGCAGGGCCAATACCGTAAAGACTTAACGCTTCTTGCTTCACTTCATCCCTTGGCATTTTTCTCATTTTAAACCCGTCAATTTCTCCTTTGGCAAATTGTTCGCTAATTCTCTTTAAAAATTTAGCCCTATAGCCCAGCTTTAAATCTCTTAAAGTTTGCTCTGGTGTTTTGGCGATAATTTTAGGATTCCAAAAAGCGAATAATATCTTATTATCAAATTGAACCTGCTTGCCAAATCTATTAAAAAGGTTCTCTAACATTTGATAAGTTCTGCGAACAGTGGCATTTTGCAAAACAACATAAATTATCAATGTCTCATAAAGAGAGTTTGCTGCCACTGGCTTCATGCCTTTCCATTCTTTAAATAAAGGCCCCAATACTTTGTCATTTTTAAATTTCTTACTGAATTCCGAGATATCAGATTTGATATTAAAACGCCATTCTATTTCTGGAATGATTTCTTTTTTAATCTCTTTTTTGATTGGCTTTTGGGAATAAACGGTTAATTTTATTTCAGGATTAGCAATTATGCCCTTATTTTCTAATTTCAATCCAAAAATATCATCCTTCCAAAACATTGTTATCCAATACTTATCTTTCTCCCAGATATTATCAGATGATGGAAAATGAGATGGTTTATGAATAGTAGCGTTAAAGTTATATGGAGGTATTGGTTTTAATAATGCCGAAAATTTTTTATTCAATTTTATAATCTTACTATTCATAATTATTTTCAACTTTAAACATTTTTCCATGACCTGGGATAATATAATCAGCTAATTCTAAAATTTTATCTCTACTTTCTTTTAATGCCTGAGCGTCTTTTACATAAGGGTCTTTGTGCTCTAATAAGCTCTGTTTGTCGGTTTTTTGACTCTCATTATCTGCCCACCAAAAAACATCACCTGCTATTATTATTCTGCCCAAATCTTCTGTATTTACCAAAACAGAACAATGGAATTGGTCATGACCGGGTGTTTTAATAATTTGAATTTCCGTATTGGGAACCTTGCCTTCATGTTCGCCTATTTTTCCGTCAAAAGAATAAATATCATTATTATCTAATATTTTAGCGTTTTCAAAAATACCAGCCAAAAGAGAATGGTCTAAATGGGTGTGAGTTAAAATTACATAATCAATTTGGTTTAAAGATAAATTTTCTTTATCTAAGGCAGATACCAGTAATTTTCTATCCATTCCAGGGTCCACAACTATATTTAAATCAGCATCTTGAATTAAGGTGACAGTTGAAGAAGCAAATTCTTCTCCATCTATCTCTTTTACATAACCTTCAACTAATATTTTTATTTTGGCCATAATTTTATAAATTAATTTTTTTTGATTTGACTTCCTCGCAGGTCCGACCTGCGAGGAAGTTTTAAGTGATTATTATATTTCTGACAACCTTTTGAATTCCTTGTCCTGTTCAACCACCTCTGGACTAACTTGTAAAGCTATCTGATTGATACCCATCAATTTAATATTATCTAACCTTCTAATCCTGGAGAGAGCGACATAACCCATGCCGTATTCAAATGATTTGGAGAGGTCAATCTCGGCAGCATCTAAACTCATCCCTTGGCTCTTGTGGACGGTAATCGCCCATGCTAAACGCAAAGGAATCTGCCTAACACTAGCAATAACCTCGTTATTCTCTTCCACATTCCATTTAGTAGGCGAAGTCGCAATATGCCGACCAGAGGTTATTTCAATAATCGGATATTCGTTGTCGTCATAGTCAATCACTTTACCGAGGGTGCCATTAACATAACCAGCTTCAAAATTATTTTTAACAAACATCACAAGTGCTCCAATTTTCAATTTCAATTCTTCAGGGGCTAAACAATTCTTCTTCAAAAAATCAACCAAATGCCTTGAACCTTGACCCGTCATATAATAAGTCATTTCTTTCTTGGAAATTCTCGACAATTCAGAATTGTTAATTGCGTCAACTTTGATATTATGCGTATATAGTTGGGTAGGTTTCACGGAAAGATTTATTGATTGATGTAGTCGCGTTTTCAATAAATTTAATTCTTCTGGGCCGGCTTTATTTTCTCTAATTTTATTTAAAACATCAGTAAATCTTGGATCATTTTGACGAAACTGCTTACTAAGATAACAAACTTTAATATTTGAATCTTGCCAAATAGATGATTTGTAGGCAAACTGTGGTTTTTGGTTTTGACTTACTGGAGGCAATTGAAAAAAATCACCACACATTATTATTTGCAAACCTCCAAAAGGAAGAAAAGGGTCTTTAATCTTTTTGCAAACTCGGTCCACGAGACTGAGTCGGTTAGCGTCCAGCATTGATATCTCGTCAATAATCAAAATCTTTGTTTCTTTGATTCTTTTGTTAAGATTCTTCTCTTTAACTATATGTTTCAAAGACTTTTCGTCCATTTCTTTTTTGATACCAATCCCCGACCAGGAATGAATCGTTCGACCCTCAAGATGAGTAGCGGCAATTCCCGTGGAAGCTGTTACTCCAGTTTTAATTTTGGCTTTTTTTAAATATGAAATGAATTGATTTAATAAAAATGTTTTGCCAGTTCCGGCCGAACCGGTCAGAAAAACATTTGCTCCAGACTTCAAAACTTTAAGTGCTTGCTGTTGGGTCATTGGGTTATAATCTTTATCAAAATATTTATTTATTTTTTTCTTGTGATTCAGGGGTCCACCATTTAATATATTTTCCTTAACGAAACCCTTATCTATTCTTGTGATAAAAATAAATCTTATATTTCAATTTATCTTTATCACAATAATTTTTAATTTAATCCAACCTCCTAACAGGTCCGACCTGCGAGGAAGTTAATAACTTAATTTATTAATCTAATGAATATATTTATATTCCGGAATTGCAAAATAAAAGGTACCTGACACCTTTTCTCACCTTTTCTCAGAAACAGAAGCTTGAACTATTTTTTGTTTTTTCGATACATAAAAAACACTCTTGCCAAAGAAATGAGCACATAAGCTCCAGCGAAAATGATAGGAACTTGGTCCCTAATGAACGTTGAATAAATTATGTGGTCTATATCTGACGAATACTGATAAGCAGCCTTAGGAATATCAAAATAATGTTGCAACAAAACAACAAAGAATAAAATTATCCCTATGACTGTTATGTCTTGAAGAAAAAACAAAACTTTTTCTACCTTTGTGCGTTTTTCTAATTTTGGGAAAACTAAGTGGTGTAGCAAGAATGCGAACAATAAAATACCAAACCAGATTAGAATGCCACCGCCTGTATATAAGATTATTTCGGGGTTATCATATCTACACTCTCTCATACCCCAATACTCTCCCATAAGATTTTCGTTAACTGAACTTTCTTCAGACACTTGTTTTATTTGACAAATATGGTCTTGGGCATTGTACCCCCAGATTGGATATATCGGCAGCATTCTTGCTTCTACGCTGTCTGCTATATTTATTCCAAAAGTTATCGTGAAGAGGAAGAGAAAAAAAAGTTTTGTTGTGGTTTTCATATGGTTATTGTGCAGAATATTCAAATTCAAATTAAATTTTCGTGATTAAACAATCTCTTATTTTATCATCTAATAAAAAATCTTTTATTTTTCCGGGTTTATGCATAAAATTTTTATAACCCTTTATATCATAACTTGGAACTAAATGCCAATGAACCTGTTTTATTTCATCCATATAGACAAGATATACCTTTTCAATATTTAATGCCTTTATCATAGCTCTTCTAATCTCGTTAACTCTATTCATCAAATACTCGTAGTCCTTCTTTTGTAATAAATTCAAATCTGAAATCTTTTTTTTCCAAACCACAACCGTATGACCTTCAACAATTGGCTCATTAGCTAAGCAAGCGTATGTTTTTTCGTCTTCATAAATTATTGCATTTTTGTATGGTTCTGGAAGCATAAAAAATATAATTAAAATTAGATTTTTAGGACTTTTGTTCCTTGCCCAGGTCGAATTTGGGTATAATAACAAGTACCTGACACCTTTTGTATTGACATAAAAAAATTATTCTAATCCCTTGATTTCTTTTTCTAGCTTTAAAAGGAATTTCTCTGAAAATTCAATTCTTCTTTTTGCGATTAGTTTTGCTTTTTTTGTATATAAATAATTTACAACATGCTTATCTTTGGTCTCCCAGTTTATTTGAGGACTATGTTTAGTCTTGTCTTGAATGCGACCGTTAATTTTTCCAAACATATTTTCTTTGGCATATTCTTCTATATCTACCTTTTTATAAATATGAGCATTGTTCTTCCCTACCCAAACAAAAGCTCTAGCAATTCCAATAGCACCTACTGTTTCTAATTTATCTGCATCAAATACTATCTTTGCTTCTAATGTCTTTGGTTTCTGCTCTGACCTATAACGATGGGAAATTATACAATCTAGAATATGTTCAATTTTATTCTCTGGCAAATCAAGTTTTATTAAAAATGGTTTTGCCAACTTTGCGCTTTCTATAGCGTGATCGGTTTTTCCAGACGGATCTTTCCTTTCTTGAGCTCCACCAATATCGTGCAACAAAACCGCAATCTTGACGACATCTAAATCAATTTTTTCACCTTTAGCTAAATTGATAGCTAAGTTATAAACCCTCATAACATGTTCTATGTTGTGAGCAGGGTCATTGTCAGATGCTAAATGTTTTTCAGCAAATTTTCTAATAGCTTCAATTTTATTTCTCATATTAAACTTTAAATTTTTATTTCTCTGTTTTTTGAGTCCAGGATATGTGTTGAAATTCTTCCACCACAAAATTTTTCAACCAATAATCCTAATTCTCTAATTATTGATTGGATGTCTTCTTTGGAAACAGGCGAAAGTCCTTCTACCACAAGTACCACATTTTTGGTATATTCCGTCATTTTAGACTTATCGCATTCACGCCAATTCCATCTGCGACACAAAATCTCTTTAGCGTCAGCATATACAACTTCACTTTCCTTGGGATGGTCTACTTCATCTGAATTAAGACGAATAAATTTTTCATCTCCTTTAGCAAAACGCAAAACAATATCACCATCAATTTTATCTACATCATCACCACCGACGGGTATCATATGCTTTAGCGAAATATAGTTATATATATCAACAATTTTATTAATATGTCGCAAATGAAGGCCTTCCAGGACCATACGATATAAATTTTCAACAGAACAAGTATATCTTTTGGGCTTAGCACCAAATGCTCTATACGCCTCTCTCCATGCATGAATTTTTGGCACTTCTTTTAATATCTCAAGATTATACTGTTCTTTTATTGTATTTGACAATTCAGACAACATGTAGGGGATATCTGGATTCTCTCCCGAGTTATTTATTCCCTTTCCTACAATAACGCCAATATTTAAGGATGGATATTGTTCAAATATTTTGTCATCAATTTTGAATTTCATAATCATTTGTATTCAGCCTCCTTACGGTTTCAGCATGTTGGGAAGCTGATTGATTAATAAAAAATTTTAGAGAGCCAACCTACAAAGACAGTCCCCTTTTTTCAATAAATTTTTTAACTACTCTCTTTCTTTTTCTTCTGCTTCTTTGATTGCGCTAAACCATTCATTGAGTACTTGCCTCGATTTTCTCATCGCCTCGTCAATCTGAGAAGCATATTTTTCAAGCACAATTTTTTCAGCTTCTACTCGATCGGGTGTCGTCGCAAATACATTATCAATTTCTTTTATTATCCTATCCTCCTCAGTCATTGCCGCTTGTAATGCTGCGTATTTTTGGTCCTCTGAATTTTCTGGAGTTAGACCCTCTTCTCCTTTGAATTGTTTGTTCATATAATTTTGGTTAGTTAATAATAAAGTTAAAAAATTTATGGCACATAACTGGCTATTATACGAAATATTTAAATCAAACTTTAAATTTTTATTCTTGGTAATCAAAGTTCCAAAAATTTAGACTTCCTTTTGCGGGGATTAGTTTTATTCTTTTAACATTTTTTAGTATAAAACCATAATTACCCAAAAATTCATCAGCTAAATGAAGATTTTTATCTTTCTGATGCTCTTTTTGATTTTGATATTTTTTAACATCTATTAAGTTAGCTTTTCCCACCAAACAACCGCAAGGCAAATCTTTGAAGCCAAACTTCTCCATAGCCTTTCTATCAGGTATTTTAGAAGCGTGAACTAAAAATTCTCCCCTAAAATGGGTGTTCCACTTTCTCAATTCTATCTTTTTTTTGCCTTGAAGAATTAATTCCGCAAAAGGTTATTTTAGGGACAATGCTTTCATGATTTAATCATAACAAAATTCTTGTAATAAAAAAACTCCTTACTGAGGAATTTAATTTTTTATTTTCAATTAAATTAGATTTTCGTGAACTCCTATTTGACTTCTGGGATCAATTTTATATTAAAAAATAACTTCACTATTGCAACCAAATTATATTTACTTAAATCTTCTATAGAAAACCACATAAATTCAGAATGATCTTGGCTTAATCTTATATCACCAGAAAAACTTTTCACAGAGAAAATTTGGAAATGAACAGGGGTATCATTTTCAATATAATCAAAATCACCTATTTTCTCTTGAGGGATAACATCTAATGATGTTTCTTCCTTTGCTTCTCTGATCAAAGCTTCTGTGACATCCTCTCCTGGCTCTATCTTTCCTCCTGGGAAATCCCACAAACCTGAAAAAAACTTTGAATCTAAAGATCTTTTGAGAAGAAGATACTTCTCGTTTTTTTTGATTAATGATTTAGCAACTTCTATCATAATGTTGTAAAATTATTTTTTCACCTCTTACAGGTCCGACCTGCAAGAAATGATTTTAATATCATTCGTTCACGTCTTTTTGTCAATAACCCGTGAATTGTTCGTAAAAAAGACCAATATTCACGGATATTAAAATTTTGTTTTTAGTCTACTTCTGCCCATGTCCGACATGGACAGTAATAAAAGGTACCTGACACCTTTTGTATTGACGCCTGGATTTCTTCTGTCTTCTATGGTTTCCGTGCATTCTCCTGGTTTATTTATTGCGCAAGAATAAGTTGCAATATAAAATCTTTCATCACCATATTGATTTTTGTCTCCTGTTAATTCTTTTTTAATTAATGCACATTTGTTAGATTCAATTGCATTTTCTAAATTACAAACACCAGACATGCAGTCAATGCCCGAAGCACATTCTTCTCCAGCATCAGGCGCTTTTTGAAAACAACCACGTAATATTGTAAATGCTGGATGTAAATCAGTCCACCTAACTACACCATTTTCTGCTAAACACTCACTTTCAAAATTAGCCGTACAACACGGTTTATTGTTCCATGTTTCGTTGTTTACGCATTCAACGCATTCCATAAAAGCTTGGACACTATAATCTTGCGATGAAAGCTTTTCTCCTTGTTCTTAGGTTTCTAATAAATTATTGACGTCACAATACTCATAAAAATTATTTTTGTCTTTTGCGGATCTTTGACTCAAAATCTCAAATGTATCAACATCAGCTTCTTTAAGCTCGCTAATTTTTCCAACAGAATGTTGCCTGCAATAAACATAATTTTTGTCTTTTGCGTAATTACTATTAAGAAATTCGAAAGTTTTTGAATCAGCCTTGTCAATTATTTCATTTCGTCCATTTTGAAAATAATAATAGACATAATTCGCATCTTTGGCATAAAAATTACGATATTGATCAAAATCATCAACTATTTCTATGGTTTCTGTATCAGCTCCTGTAATTTTTTGTGTTGCAGCATAAACATTTATGTCATCTTTTGATAACATGCCCCCAATAACTTGAAAAGTTTTTGCATTTGCATCATTAATTTTGTTTTGATAATAATAAACATTATTTTTGTCTTTCGCATAAGGATAAACAATTATTTTAAAACTCAAAATATTTGCTTTGGGGATATTAACTTTGCGACACATATTTGGTTTTTCTGGTAAGGTAGAGTGTTCTTGGAGATATATGTACACATCTCCGGTGGTCCAACTCCTAGAATATTCTTTAAAACAAATCCCGTCCTTCTCATAGGCGTCATTAATTTCGTTCAGAGTACAACCCGTTATGGCCAACACTCCAATTAAGAGCAAAAAGATAATTTTTTTGTTCATAAATTTAATATTATATATTAATTTTTAGGTTTTTGTTTTTAATCCAAACTTCTTGCAGGTCCGACCTGCACCAAACTGTACCAAAGGTATACAAAATTATTCAAACTCAATAATTTCACTAATAGTTATAACTACCGCTCCCATTGGAGAATGGTTCTTGTTTGTTTCCAAATTCCTGACAAAATCGAAATACTCACCATTCGTATGATATTCAGCATTGCCCGAAATCTTCAGGCCATAATGATAATCTTCCTCGTAAGCTAAAAGGAATACTTTTTTATTAGCCAAAAGATTATCCCTCGTTATCCCCATCTGATTATCGGTTATAATAATTTTGTCCTTTTCAGCTTTATTGGCTTCAACAATAATAGCTCTGGGTTCAGCGCCAGAACTTGAGGTCGCTAAAATCACCAGGTTTCTTTGAGACAATAAATCTAATTGTTTTTTAGTTAATTCCATATGGTGATGGTTATTTTTTATTTTTAATCAAATTTTTGACCAAAAGCGTGCCATTTTCAAAAAATCAGTCTAAAACTTGCTGTTGAAGCGTGTTTTCGGAGCTCACTTTTCGAGGACAGTCCCCACTTTTCTAATATTTGATAAAAATTTGATTACGAAAAACTCATCCAAAGCAACCACGTGCCTAAAAAAACCATGAAAGCGGCGCTAATCATTTGTTTCTTTTTGAATATTTGCGCTTGTCTATGTATTTGTTCTGGAAATCCGATTTTCATAATTCCTTTAATTAAAGTGGACCAACCCAAGATAGTGATAGCTACTCTCCAATCAGCGACCCAAAAATTGTGTAAAATTACAGTAACTAATCCCATGAGTAATGTGATGTACCCCGTAGAAATAACAAAAGCCTTGTTCTCGGTCATTTCTATAGTTTTGCCCAATTGCCCTGTTATAATAAACAACAACCCAAAAATTACAAAGAAGCCACCCCAAAATTGTGCGAAAAAAATTGAAAGTTCCATAGTATTATTTGGTTAAAATTAAAAATATATAAATATTTTTGCAGGGTTCACTTTTCAAGGACAGTCCATTTTTTCAATTGTGTACCTAATTTTTAAAAAGGTACCTGACACCTTTTTACTCACTTAAGGGTCGGACCCTTAAGTGTGGCTTAAAATAGAGGATATAAAATGGGGTGACTGTCCCTATTTCTCTGTCTTACCAAACAATCTAACATTATCGTTGAACTGTTCTTTTGCGTAATAAAAATTCATAATATTTATTTAAAAAATTATTAAATAATTTGGGCAATGAGGCTAAAGATAAAACCTATCGCTATAAAAATAATTCCAACAAACAACCAACAAGGGTGTTTTACATATAAGGCATACCACTTCTCTCCCTTTCTTTGGCCTTCTTCCCCTTGTATATGCTCTTTATAATCTGTGCGTATATAAAATATAATTAAAACTGTTCCTACAAAATTGAACATTAAACCAATTAGGCCAAGCGCTTTTATTAAATTCATAAACTTATTTATTTCTATTTTTTAATCAATTTTTTGCCAAATTCAAAAAATCAGTCTAAAACTTACTGTTGAAGAGTGTTTGCGAGCACCGATTTAAGGGGACAGTCCCCTTTTAAATTATAGGAACAAAATCATTAATCTTCTTCGTCATTTATTTCCCCATGTTTTTTATTTTTACCAGGCCCCTTTCTTTGGTTAACTTGCTTAACCATTTTTCTAATCTTTTCTGTCTTATGATCGAAAAGTTCATTTAAAATTTCTTCAAAAATATCATAAGCATCCATAACGTCATCGATTGTAATTTTATGGTGGTGACTACCGGCATTGCCAAGCCATTTAATAGCAAAAAATAAATCTTTGAACCTTAAAAATTTTTTGGGCAATGATTCTATCCTTCTGTGTAAACTTATCTGAATTCTTTTATTTTTTTTATTTTCAAATTTCTTAACCTTCAAATTATCAAGAAGTCTTTCAAGTGCAATCCTTAAACAACCCGACGAAGCAGAATGACTTACAAAAAAAAGCTTAAATGATTCCTCGATAGACATTTTTACGTCAATGGGTGTATTTTCTGAAATTTCAAAAATATTTAAATGAGGACAAAAATATTTTGGCAAAAAAGATGGAAAATATTGGACACCACCAACGTTTCCATGAGGATCAAACGTTGGTTCCATCTCAAGAGAACCTACACCTATATTTGCAACGATGTCTTTACAATTTGGATTTGTACAGATAAATTCACATGAATAAACATAATCCGTGAACTCTGGATCCCAATTCTCACGCTTTTGTGAATCCAAAGAATTTTTCGATTCACTATACCTAAAGCTACCCTCCCTTCCCTTAAGAATCCCTTTATTACAGGTTGGACATTTCCACTCAGGAAGACTTCCTTTATAAAATGGAATTTTAAAAATCCTTCGATCTACTGGCATAATAAAAATTAATTAAGACTTTTAATTTTTTATTGAATCAATTGATTTTATATTCTTTTATTCTCTTATTTGCTAATTCAAAATATTTTTTCTCTTTTTCAATTCCAATCCAATTTCTACCAAGAGCTTTTGCAACAACAGCCGTTGTCCCACTCCCCATAAAAGGATCTAAAATCAAATCGCCCTTTTTGCTTGCTGCAAGTATAATTTGTTGAATTAGCTTTAATGGTTTTTGGGTAGGATGCGATTTTATGCCGTTTTTATCTCTCAATCTTTCTTGCCCCCTGCATAGACCAAACACCCAATCAGTATCTTTCATTTGTTTTCCATTGTTCATTCTTTTCATCAATTCATAATTGAAAGTATAACCTTTGCAATCTTTATTTTTTACTCCCCAAATCAAAGTTTCGTGATTATTAGTAAATCTCCTCCCATTAAAATTTGGTAATGCTCCTATCTTTACCCAAATTACATCATTTAAAAACCAAATTCCGAGATTCTGCATGATTGTTCCAACCCGAAAAATATTGTGGTACATTCCGATTACCCACATTGTTCCCGTTGGGCTTAAAACGCGCTGACATTCTTTTAACCAATTATCTGTAAATGAATCATAATCCTCATAACTCTCAAATTTATCCCACTCATCATCTACTGGGATAACTTCTGTTCCGTTGGCTCGTTTTAGTCTTTTGCCTTTTGGGAGCTGTAAATAATAGGGTGGATCTGCAAAAATTAAATCAAAGGTGCTGTCTGGAAATTCTTTTAGCACCTTTATGCAATCACCGTGAATAACTCTATTTATATATTCCTTCATAATATCAATTTAATCAATTGTACTATAAGCCCCATACGTTTTTATAATTTCCCTCAGTGATGGAATAGACAACAATTCGTCATTTTTTCTGTGTATAATTTTATGACAATTGCAGCACACTGGCATAACATTTTTAAGGGCATCACTCAACAAACATTTCTCTCCCCCACTATAAGCAAAAATTGGTTTCAAGTGATGAATTTCTATATAACCCTTCCCAATGTCACCGTAAAAATCCTCAAAATTAAAATGGCAAGCAGAACAATAAAGCTTACCGTTTACCGTATAATGTTTTTTTGCTGCTTTAACTAATTTTTTTGATCTTGTTTTACTTTTTATTTGTCCGAATTTTATAAACCCCTCTTCAATAATTAAATCAGAATAATCTTTTTCAATTACCCCTCTTCTTTGTCTTTCGCTAAAATTATTACTTATAATAAACGCAAAATTCTGGATATTATTCAATAGATATTTTTCCCCTTTATCAGTAATCTTGTGCGTTCCATCTCTTGAACCGTCATAAATTGCCAATCCTTTATCTATTAAATTTCTATGAGAAACTAAATTTCTAACTTTTTGGCTAAAATAAGTATCTCTACGTCCTGTTATAATTCTAGCATCTTTGTCAGAAATTTCTAATTCCCGAGACAATAAATCAATCAATTGCGAAGTAGTAAGGCCAGTTTTCTTGTTGAGTAAAAGATAATTTAAGGTTGGTATTATTAAATCGTTTTCACTATAAATCATTTTAAAAATTATAAACTACTAAATGTTCAACATCACGCTCATTCCTGCCCTTAATGTTATAAAGATATTTTTTCTCAAATTTGTCTATCTTTATGCCTTTTTTGTTGTTGTAAAGTTTAAAAATAAATGGAGTCTTTTTTATTATTAAAATAAAATTTGCTTTTATTTTATATAAACTCCTAGCCAGTCTTTCTTGGTCTTTTTTTTCAAAAGATTTTTTCTCATAATCACTGAAGTCTGTGTCATACGGAGGATCAAGAAAAATAAAATCATTTCGCGTGAGGCTAAGGTTTTTAAAAATTTTCTCAAAGTCCTGATTCTTGACGCTTGTGTTTTTAAACAATTCTTTTATTTTGTCGCTAAAAATATAATCAACTTTGTTTCTAAAGTTTTTTGAGTTGTAAGCAATACCACCATAAGGAATATTAAAATGACCATTAGTATTAAATCTAAACATTGAAGCATAACAGAATTCTCTGATAAAATAATAATTAGCTATTTTCTTGGCCAAACTTATTTTATATTTACTACCATTAAAATTCATCACATCTCTAAAGTGCATGTAGAATCCGCTACGGAAAGCTGTCTCAATATTTTTGCAAAGATCACCTTCTGGCAAACTACCTCTTTCTTTCTCTATTTTTTTAGTTCTCTTTATTTTTGAAATTAAATTTGAAGTAATTTGTCTTAATAAATTTTTGTCATCTAAGCAAAATTTAGTTACAAAAAGACCATTAAGTTTTCCCTCTTCTTTTTCTATATATTCAATTACAATGCTTCGTAAATCTTGTTCAGTTATTTTATCGTTTTTATAATCATCATATAAATCGATTAATTTATTTTTGAAAACCTTTATGTATCTTGGGATTTTTTCCCAATTAATAACATATTCATACATTTCCTTTTTAAACTCTTCTCGGTTGTATCCATTATTCCCTTTAATAAAACGATAAAAATCTGTTAATTCCTCACATATATCATTAATCACAACTTTTTTCGGACTTAAGTTGAAAAAAACAGCACCACCCCCAAAGAACGGCTCAATATATCTTTTGAATGGCGGAATCATATCTTTAATATATTGAAATTCCCTTGATTTACCGCCAGGCCATTTAATTAATGTATCCATAGATTTAATTAAGATAAGTTTTCTTTATTGACTCAAGACATTTTCTGATAAGTCCTGCTTTTTCTTTATAGGCATTTAGCACTATCTCATATCCGTCTTTCGACTTGCAAACAAAATTCCAAAAGTCTTTACCAATCAAAAGCTCATCATCTGCAAAAAATTGCCTAACCCTTTCTTGTTTCCATTTTTGATCTTCACCATATCTATTATAAGCTGTGGCAAAATGTAATTTTATAACTTCGTCTTTTGGTAGTGCATTAGACAAGATAGCAAGTTGTTCTAAAAGAGCTTCCTTTTCTGAACGAGCTTTTTTATTATCCAGATCACCACCAATTTTTAATTCAATAAGATGACTGCTGGACGTTTCTTTGTCGATAAGATAATAATCACTTTCGTGTCTCTTGGTTTTTAACGTTTTGTCTTCTGGTTTGATTCTTAAAAACTGATAATTTTCAATCGTTGGGGGTGTAATTTCTCGTCTTTTATACTTTTCTAATAACTCTGCGATATCTCTTGTCTGCTTAACGCTTAGGGGACCTTCCACTCGTCTTTTGACTTCGTAAGATAAACCTGCAATATTTATGGCTAATTTCTCAAGCATATTACCTAGCGAGCTATCAAATGAACGAACTAACGCTGTGTAATATTGAATCTCTGGACCCAAAGAGGCAATAAAAACATTATGAATTTTCATGTTCAGGGTACCTTTTGGATTGTCCACCTCACCTTCGTGTCTGGCTTGAAAACCTTCAGCGTAGGATTCAACGGCCATATAAACTAATGATTTTATGGATTCTTTTTTATCTATTTTATTATTAGTCATAAAATGATTTTAAATTAATGAATTTATGGCCAGTTTACGGCTGGTTTTCTGATTACGTATTCAACAACTCCGTTGACTAAAAAATTATCATTTTCGTGGATAAAAATAGGAGGATGATTTTCGGTTGATTCGGAAATCAAAGAAATTATTTTATTTTTTGAATCTACTAATAATTTTTTTATATTAGCACAATTATCAATAATAGCTAACACATAATCATTCGATTTAGCTTGTTTTTTTGTATTAACAATGACATAATCGCCGTCTTCAATCTTTTGATTATTATTAATCTTTGCCTTATTCATTGATTTACCAGACGCCTTAATAGCAAGCAAGCCATCTCCTGCTTTTATTATATTTTTAGATACTTTAATATATCCTTCTAATTTTTCATCTGCGAAGAGTTTAGCTTCCCCGCAGTTCGCTGCACCCAAGACAGGGATAGCCCAGAATCTTCCCTTGTTCTGATCTCCACTCTTAATTTTTTTAATCTCTCCCGTTTTTTTGTTAATCTTTATAAATCCATTCTTTTCTAACCTTTCTAAATGATAAGAAATTTTAAAAGGATGATCTTCGCCTATTAATCTGGCAATTTGTCGTAAGCCATCTCTTTTGAGATTTATACTATCCGCGAAGTTTAAAATTTTTTGTTGAATATAATGCATAATTTTTATTAATTATTACTTATATCCTTAGTATACTATACCCACTTATTACTTGTCAAGTGGACAACCAAAGCGTCAAACAATTGACAGATATTTCTTAATTTGTTAATATTATATCATAAAACTTGAAAATCAAAACGGGGTGAAACCCAAAGGTCGCTCCCCGTTTGAAGATGTACGGTCGATTATTCGCACAACAATATAATAATACTTTATAGTTATAGAATAACACATTTTCGATTTTTAGAAATAAATAACAATAAAAAAATATTATGGATAAATATTATGTTAATATGAGTGAGCAATCGAACGGTGATCACGAAGTACATAAATCTGGATGTTCATATATGCCCAGTCTTGAAAACAGAAAATACCTTGGTGAATTCGAAACATGCTATGGCGCAGTTATAGAAGCAAAAAAATATTACCCTCAATCGAATGGTTGCTACTACTGCTCTAAACCCTGTCATACTCAATAATTGACAGATAAAACTCCCGTTAATTTTCGCATAATAGGAGTTTTATGTTATCAAAAAAAATTACTTAAGTCTTACTTACAACTCTCCGCTTTTCCCCTCCCTACACGCGTTCTAATATTCTGAATCCATCAATAACGGCCTCGCAAAGAAAATCTTCCAATTGGCTTTGGTCGTCTTTGGTTTGGGCTTTATAGAGATAAGTATAGTATAGTTGTTTCTGTTCCTGACGTATAATCGCTGGAGCGAAGTTCTCTTGAAGAAGCATCGCCACCATAAGTAAGCGACCCACGCGACCATTGCCGTCCGAAAAAGGATGGATTTGCTCAAGTCGGCTGTGAATATTTGCTGATAAGCTAACAATATCTTTATTTGTTTTTCTTGCGTCAGCTATAAGTTTAGACATTAGGTCTGGCACGCGTATGTAATTTGCTGTCGGCAAATTAACACCGGTAATCCGCACGCCATGTCGACGATATTGACCGGCGTCAGACCGAATACCATTCATAAGAATTCCGTGAAGCTTTAGCACTAAATCTTCATTGATTTTTTGCTTTTTAAAAATATGATTAAATAGATAATTCAGAGCTGTCTGGTGATTTTTTGCTTCCATCTGTTCGGTTAGACTTTTGTCTGAAAGGGCAACATTGTCAAAGAGTATAGCGACTGTATCTGGTTCGGTTAGCGTGCTTCCTTCAATACTGTTGCTATGGTAAGTGAGTTTCAAAATAAACTGATCACGAATGTCAGGGTTATCCAGAATTTCTGCAATAACACTTTTATGCTCTGATGATTTTTGCTTTAGCGCGCCTTTCTTGGCCGACAGCTGATCTGCCGGAATTATTTTTTGTCCAGTGACTTCTAAAAACAGCTCATCAATAGCAACTTGCATTTTTGGTCGTGGTACTGATTTGCTGGTCCACCAGCTATTGAAGGCAACAAAAGACACGCCAAACCTTTCGGCCAGCTTTGTTTGAGTTAATCCCAGCATCTTTTTGATAATTTCCAGTTTTTGGCGAATGGTCATGCTTTTTAGGCTAATGATTATTATATAGTTATAATACCAAACTTTATAAAGTTAGTCAAATATAACAAAACCTTATAAAGTTAGAAAAATTATTTACAACTCGTGGCTTTAGTAAAACCTGCGGCTTGGGCTTCTTCTTCAGTGCAAAAATACATATCACCTTTTTCAAAATCTATTTTTGTTGTTTTGTAGTTCGCGCAACCAGGAAGAAAATATACTTTTCCATATCCTTTTTCGGAAACATTTCCCTTTATAACACAATCAGGGCTTGGAGGGGGGTTATTGGTTTCAAACCTTTCTGTTTTTTCTTCTAATTCTTGTTCACAAGCAGACCACATTCCTCTATTCATGGTTACTGCTTCATTCCTACCACTTATGAGAATATCCCTATATCTTTTGTTTTGAGACACTTCAGATATATCAGCAAATCCTTGTTTTGTCATATAGTTATCAACAAAAATGTCATCCATCGCATCTCCTTGAGGCAAGAATATGTAGCGAAGTAATCTCCCAAAATTATCTATTCCAGAAATATCTTTTTCTAAACGTACATATTCTCCTTCTATTAAATTACTTAGGGCCTCTTTTGATTCCGAGAAGTAGCATTCATCTGTTTCTGGCGCATCTATCCCTAAAAGACGAACTCTCGTAGAACCATTAATTGTGATCGTATCACCATCAACTATTTCTGTCACTAAATAGAATCTATCTTTAGAGTCATCAAGAACAGGATTGTTGTCAGAAGGATTGATTAAATTGCTACTAAAAAGGCCAGCCAGAAAAACAAGGATTATGATTAGGATTCGTCTTATTTGAGATTTTTTGTTACTTTTCTTAATTTCTGCCATATTTTTTAATTAAAATAATTTCTTCTGTGGAGAAGTTTTTTTATTTTCTATTCCCGTGACCCTAATTCTTCCATAAACTCCGTCATAGCCCTCTTCTTTGATTATATCCCCTTTCCTCATTTTTAAAATAGATGAAACTAGTTCCGGAGAAGAAATTTCTTCTAATTCTTCTTTAGAAAGATTAAGGAGGATATTAAATTCATTTTTTCCTTTAGAAATCAAAGAATCATATTCCTCTTGAACTGTTTTAGATTTGGGACCGACCCCTTTTATTTCAGAAATTAGCTCTGGTAAAGGGATAATACTCTTGAATGGAATGGCTTTCGGGGGAATAAATCCTTCGGGACGGTCAGCTAACTCATTGATACGATGCAAAACGCCAATAGTTAAGGGACGATGACATTCAGGGCAAATATTATTATTTTTCTCTGATTCCTGTGGCGTCATTTTAACATTACAAGCTCGATGTCCGTCTAAATGATATTTCCCTTCTTCTGGGTAAAATTCAATAGTATATTCCAATCCTTTTTTAGTTTTAATAGCATTAGTTAAATTAGAATAAGTTAATTTTTCTAAATTAAAAACATTAGCTTCTCTACCTAAATTTCTCGGACTATGGGCATCAGAATTACTGAGTAAAGTGTATTTATCTAAAGCTGATAAACGCCAATTCATAGCTGGGTCTGAACTTAGACCAGTTTCCATAGCATAAACCTTAGAACTCATTTTGCCAAAACATTCTTCCACTGTATCAAAACCTGATTTAGCTCCAAATAAAGAAAACCAAGGAGTCCAAATATGGGCACAAATTAAAAAACATTTCGGAGAAATGTCAAAAATAATCTTAGTCAATTCTTCAGCATCAACCCCGAGAATGGGACGACCATCTGATCTTATGTTAAACCTTTTGTCTAGCGTCTTGTTTATTTTTTCAACTATTTCTAAACTCGGAGCTAAGAAAACTAAGTGAATACGACGGCATCTCCCATTTTTTGTGTAGATACAAGATAATTCTGAGGTTAAAATGAAATTAGTTAGATGTTTACTCCCCTTTACTTG
>Ga0268282_1000513_pt1 | contig 19921 bp, 13 predicted proteins | sample saktaG_12_FD_190133 | JGI IMG/M metagenome (GOLD analysis project Ga0268282, IMG submission 190133) | Saline water microbial communities from Sakinaw Lake, British Columbia, Canada - sak_2011_5_24_120m | ecosystem: Environmental > Aquatic > Non-marine Saline and Alkaline > Saline ...
TAGCAATCCTCTTTTTAATTATTGGAGGACTTTTTTATTTTTTGTTTATTTGGGAAATTCCAGAAGAACAAGAAACCTCTCAAGGACCAACTTTATTTGCGAAAGAAGATTATAAGATTGACGAAAGGGAAGATGGGAAATATATTGTTGTAGAAAAAGTAGGTTTAACCTGTAAAGTTCCTGAAAATTGGGATATAAAAATAGAGGGAGATGATATCCCCGAACCAGAATATTGGGTAAATCTTTCATCGCCCGATATTGCGACTACAACAGGGAATATTCTAGTAAAAGGATGTATATTGAATACTATGGTAGCAACTGCAGAAGAAACAGTTCAAAAGATAAAAGAAAATATAAAATTACTACAAGAATATCCAGAAAAACATGAGAACCTTAAGCAGGATTATATTTTAGCCGAGAGCTTTGAAATTATAGATATAAATAATTATTTAGCATTAAAAACAATATCACAAAAAAATAAAACTATAGGACAAGGAATTAATATAGATATTCCAATCGGAAATAAAAACTGGATAAATTTTAATATTGGATTCCCTTCAGAATATGAAGAGAAATGCTCCCCAATTTGGGAAGAGTTTATTAAAAACATAATAATTGAATAAAATATCATGTTTAAAAAAATTAGATTGATTCCAGTATTAATCATACTGATATTTTGTTTTGTCTCGCCATTAAATGCTTCTGATTCTTCTATTGAAGATGTAAATTCATATTTAAAACAAGGAAGCATCGAGGATTTAATGGATATTATGAGGAAAGAGCCATTGTGTGATGCAAATTTTGATTTATTTTTTGAATCAATTAAAGGTTATGACCCTAACGCCCCTAGAAAAACAGGGGCTGTTGTTTTAGTTAAACAGGCAATTTTAAAGAAACAACTGGATTATTGGTTCAAAGACATGCCAGAACAATTATCAATTAAGTTTATTAAAAATACTTTTGCTGTTGTATCCATAATTTATTCTAACGATGTATCCAAAGCAATTGGGATTATTGAAAAACTAAGCATAACAAAAGCAACTGAATATGCGATTAATTGGCTTTTTCAGAATAAAATAAAAATAGGAACTGGAGAATTAAGTTACTCTTTTTCTTCTTACAAAGGAAATTGGCAAAATATAAAGATACAATACATTATTGCTTATCATTCTTTAAACCAAAATAAAGGAGAAATTGTTGCTGAATTTTATTCAAGAAACCCTATTGAGCCACCAATAGGCACTGGTCCCAATGCGCTAGGAAGCAATAAAGATGATCCGAGGTCAAACCCTTGGCCTTGGGACTATTGGCTAGGTAACGAAAGAAACAGAGATAACGATGGGAAAATAGAGCCATTTATTCTAAGGATTAAGGGATATGTCACAGAAAAAGATCCACCAATGTTTGCAATCCCCGGAATAAATGATTATCCAACTTATAGCAGAAATAAGAACGAATATAATTTTAGCGTTGAAATAGATTTTGATAATCTTGTGCCAGAAATTGAGAATAGTGATTTTATTTTGGCAAATCCCCCATCAGAAACTTCTTTTAAAAAAGAGATAATAAAGGTTTTGTTAGAAAAAGCAAAATTTGGAGCAAATTCTGCAAAAGATTTTACTCTAGAAAAAGCAAATGATGTTAAAAATGCAACCGTGAACTTTTTTGATAAAATCAAATCTCTTTTTTCTGGATCAGACTCTGGCGCTGATATATCAGGACAAATAATTAAAAATGAAAATGATTCATGGCAAATACCTTTAATTCAAGAATCTGATTCAATCTCTGATTTGAATATCATGGAACAAGAGCTTTTAGAAATACAGAAAAGATTAGAAGAAGAAATACAAAAAACATTAGAACAGCAAAATTTAGAAGATACAGAAAAACTGGCATCTCTTGAAAAAATGAGACAAGAATTAGATTATATTTCAAGAACATTATTGGAAATGAAGAGAAGAATACAAGAATATCTAGCAAAACAAAAACCCGAAGAAACTCTTGTTTGTTCTATTTCTGATGCAGGATATATTCCCGAAAGAAATAAAATCATTTTTAATGAAATTGCATGGATGGGAACAAAAAATTCTTCTAATGATGAATGGATAGAATTAAAAAATATTTCTGGAAGCACGATTGATATGAATAACTGGCAAATTCTTGATAAAGCTGGACTTGGAGACAATACAAAAGGAATTAATATAATTTTTGAGAATACTACTATAAATCCAGATAAGTTTTTTCTCTTGGAAAGAACAGATGATACTTCTGCGCCAAATATTATTGCAGATTTAATTTATACTGGTGCATTAAATAATACAAATGAAGCCTTATATCTTTTTGATGAGAATTGCAAACTTCAAGACAAAGTAGAAGCCATACCAACTTGGGGATACGGAAGCAATAGCTCCAAAGCAACAATGGAAAGAAAAACAGATTTGAGTTGGCAGACAAGCGAGAATGATGAAGGCACGCCAAAAACAGATAACAGTTCTGGATCTTATGAAAATCCAGAAGCAACTGATACAGAAAATGATGATAATAACAATGATGATGAAAGTAATCAAAATACGAGCAACAGTGGTGGTTCTTCTAGTTCTACCCCTTCACCAGTATTTTATCCTGTTTTAATAAATGAAATTATGTATAACTTGGATGGAAGTGATGAAGGACGAGAATGGATAGAAATATTTAACGATGCTAACATATCTGTTGATTTGAGTAATTGGAAATTGTATGAAGACGGAATTAATCATGGATTAACTTTAATCCAAGGGACCAATATCTTATCTCCTAATCAATATGCTGTTATTGTTAATGATAAAAATGAATTTTTAAAAGATTATCCTGCACATTTTGGAACTATTTTTGATAGTTCTTTTTCTCTTAATAACAATGGAGAAGAATTAATAATCAAAAATCAGGATCTTTTTATTGACAATATAGATTATTCTTCTGTTTGGGAAGCAGATGGAGATGGAAACTCTCTCCAAAAAATAACTCCTAGTCTTGATTCTAATGATTCAAACAACTGGAAACCAGCACCCCCTACTCCTGGAGCAATAAATGTTTTCCCTCCTGCTTCTTCAACCACTACTACGACTACAAGTGCTACAGCAACAAGCACAACAGCAACTTTAACAAATAGTTATTCTGCTTTAGATGTAGTTATTAATGAAATCGCCTGGATGGGGACTCAATCTAATTATACTGATGAATGGATTGAACTTTACAATAACACTAGCCAAGAAATTGATTTAAATAATTGGGTTATTGCGTGGGGAGAAGGAACAAGTACTAATTCCATAGATTTAACAAGTAATATATCCGCTTATGGATTTTATCTTCTAGAAAGAACAGCAAGTACAACAATTTCTGATATTGAAGAAAATCAAATTTATACAGGCGCTTTGGGCAATGATGGTGAAAACATAAAATTAATAGATCCAAGTTCTAATTTAATTGATGAATTTGATTGTCCGAACGGATGGTTTGCTGGTGATAATGATACCAAACAAACAATGGAAAGAATCAGTCCAAGCACTTCTGGAAATAATTCAAGCAATTGGGCAAATAATAACACCCAAACAATAAACGGACTTGATGCTGATAATAATCCTATTTTAGGAACGCCAAATTCGAAAAATAGTGTATTTTCAACTTTACCGCCTGATCCTGTACCTAACTTTTCTATTGATCAAGAAAATAGTAAATATAATACTGCTATCTTAACTTGGTCCACAACTACGGACCCAGATACATCTGAACAAAATATTTCTTATATTATTTATTGGGAAAAACAAGAGATTACTGAACAAAATGCCAGCACTACTAACCCAACTGCTTTTTCAACAAGCACAGCAACAACTACAATCACTCTTTCTAATCTTGATTATGATTCAACCTATTATTTTGGCATTAGGGCTTTTGATGGAGAAAATTATTCTTCTTTGTCAACCAGCACTTCATATCATACTCCTTTACCAGTAATTACTGATTTAAACGCTGGCACTTCTGCCATTAGAAAAGCAATTGACCTTTTTTGGACTTCTAATGGAGCAAAAGATTATATTATTAAACGAGCAGAGAAAGAAATAGTAGAAAATACAACCAGCACTGATAAAATAAACTGGGAACAAGCAGATTTTGTTTCTACTTCTTCTGCAACAACTATAGGAGAGATTGAAAACTTTGTTGTGAACGATTTAGACCCAGAAAAAATATACTATTTCGCGATTAGATCTATAAATACGATAGATGCCATTTCTGAAATTTCAAATTCTAAAAAAGGTAAGGCAATTCTAGGATTTCAGGACAATAGGAATGAGACAATCACAGATTTATACACCAAGTTAATGTGGATAAAAAATGGAGATGGTTTAGGCTGTAATAATGGAACTACCACCAGTTGGGATGAAACAGTTTCTTTCATTAATAATTTAAATTCTACAACAACAGGAGGGTTTGCAGGATATAATGACTGGCGGTTACCAAACTTTAAAGAGTTAGCAAGTATTATTGATTATAGTAAAAATTCTCTAGTAATTGATGAAAATTATTTCACTAATACCAAATCAGCAAAATATTGGACATCAAATAAGGTTAGCCTAAGTGTGCGATACCAATGTGGTGATAACCCATATAGAATATATAGTGTAGATTTTGATGACGGCCATATTACTTATCATGATTGGGGTGGCGGGTATACTGGTAGTGAACCTGAAATTCCTTATTATTATGTTAGATTGGTCCGTGACTTAAGCACTACCAGCGCGAACATCTTATCATCTACTGGGTTACAAGGAGACCCTTCTACAGTATGCAATTCTGGTTGCATTGACAATAGCGATGAAACAATTACTGATAATTGCACTAATCTTATGTGGGTTAAAGGTGGAGACAGGGCTTTAATAGGGACTGAGTCAAATTATCCTTTGTCTCAAAAACCAAAAACTATATCTTGGAAAAATACATTTAATCTTTGTAACAATTTAACTATTGCAGGATATAATGATTGGCGAGTACCAAATATTATGGAAATTATTAATGCCAGCAATAAAAACGGATCTGATATTTTACCATGGGAAAGTAATTATAATGGTTACTATTGGTCTTCTACTTTGTTTAATAATGAAGCATGGGCAACAAGAAATGATGATTATGTTGAAAAAGTTCAGATTTTGCCAAAAAGTAGTAGCCATTATATCCAATGTGTCCGTGAATAAAAAAACAAAGAATAAATCTTTGTTTTTAACAGTATAAACTTCAATAGTAAATTAACCGATTTTTCTATATCGGGTGCTTCTGCCAAGGCCAATACGTTCAATCTTTTTAAGACGTAGAAGTCTATTCAGGGTTTGTTTCACGGTAGGCCGAATAATTTTCGTCTTTTTAATAATTTCACCTGTGGTGGTTTCCTCTATTTTTTGTATATATTCCCAGATAGCAAGTTGCTTAGGAGATAAAATTTTATTTAAATCTTTGTCAGATATTAAACTGATTTTTGCATCATTGATTATTTGTTCAACTTCTTTCTCTGTAATATCAACTCCAGAAAGCCGCATTGACGCCGCAGTACTTTCTATTAGAGTCTTTCTTTTTATAGCCTCCCAATATTCTTGATTAGTCGGTTTATTTTTTGCCATATATTATCTTATACTTTAACTATATAAGATTATATTAGATTTTGACACTCTCCACGACTAAAGTCGGAAGATTCTTGTTTCAATGAGTGTCTAACGACTACTCTCCACAAGCGTTAATTTGGGTCTGCCCGACCCTATTAAAGCAAATCTTTTAATATTTTGGCTTGCTAGCAGATCTCTATCGTGTGTAGTTTTACATTCTGGACAAGTCCATTTTCTATCAGAAAGCTTTAATTCTTGATTGATATATCCACAACTACAAGTTTTGCTACTTGCCTCAAATCTGCCGATGACCATTAAATTTCTGCCATACCAATCACACTTATATTCCAATTGTAGTTTGAATTCTTTCCAGCTGACATCTGAGATTGCTCTTGCTAAATAATGATTTTTTAACAAGCCTCTTACATTCAAATCCTCTATCGCGATTGATTTCACTTGGTGCTCGTGAGTTAATTGATGAGAAATTTTATGTAAGAAATCCGACCTTTGATTTTTCACTTTTTCAAATAGCAATGCCACTTTTAATCTCTGTTTCGTCCTATTATTACTTCCTTTGATTTTTCTACTTAATAATCTTTGTTGTTCTTTTAATCGTTTCCAGGATTTATCAAAAAATTTAGGATTATCTATCTTTCTACCATCGCTAATAGTAGCGAATATCTTAATCCCTAAATCTATGCCAATAGTGGTTCTTTCAATTATTTTTGGTTTCTTGGACAATTGTTTATCTTGTTCAACTAAAATTGAAATAAAATACTTATTTGTTGGGGCTTTGCTGATTGTGGCGGTTTTTATCTTACCTTCTATTTTTCTACTCAACTTAATTTTGATATTTGATATTTTGGGAATAGTCAGTTTAGTATTTATCTTTAAATGTTGGGGAATTTGAAAATTATTTTTGTTTTGTTTTTTACTCTTAAATCTCGGAAACCTATTATTTTTTCTGAAGAAAGAGGTGAAAGCATTATCTAAGTTTCTTAAAGACATTTGAAGGGATTGGCTATTTACTTTATTAAGCCACTGAAAATCTTTCTTCTTTTTTAATATCGTTAACTCTTTTATTAAATCAAAACAACTAATTCTTTTCTTATTTCTTTGATATGCTTTTATCTTTTTCTCAAGTCCCCAGTTATAGACAAAACGGACAGAACCAAAATGTTTCTCAAGCAATTCTCGCTGTTTTTGATTAGGATATATTCTATACTTATATGATTTTTGTATCATTATTATAGTTTATATCCTGTTTCTGTAAATATCAAGTGTTTTCTGTATCTCCACGAATAAATTCGGGAGTTTTAGAAAACAAAATTCTTATAAAACAGAAGTCAAACAAAAAACAGGGTTATTGACCCTGCTTTCGCTATTCCGCTCCAAGGGAAAAACAATATTAAAACCTGTTTAAAAATAATTAGAAGCCTTTTTAACTGATTTTTTTAGTTTTGACAACTGGAACTGCTTTTATTGCTTTCCTGATTTTTGCTTTTGCAACCAAAGGCTTGGCACTTGCCATAGATTCTACTGCCTTAATAAGCAAATCCATTTTTCCATTCAATATTTCTAACTGCTTCTTGACTTCATTGTTGTTTTCTTTACTAGCATCACTTCTAAAATCCGGCCTAATGGGAGCTTTATAGCCACCATAACTCTTTTGAGAGAATCTATCCCCGCCTCTATTATTTCCAATTTCTTTTTTACCTTCAAAACAAGCACTGCAATACACTGGCTTGCCACTAGTCGGTTTAAAAGGTACCTCGCATGGCTTTCCACATTTGTCGCAAATCGCTTGATGCATAGTGACTGGGCCACGATCTCTGCCCCCGCTAAATCCACCTCGACCGCTAAAACGCTTTCCACCTCCTTTTTTAAAATCTCCCATATATTTATATTTTAGTTATTATTATAATAATGAATTAAAGACTACGCCATCCTGATCCAACTATTATTCTTTCAACATTGCCCATTCTTGTTTTCCTTGCCTGATAATAAGATAATAGCAGAAAATGCGGTATTGTCAATTTTTACTTCACCGAGTCGGTCCTCTTGCCAACGCCAATAATTTAGAAACCAGCGAATTTACGGATGTTATCAATAGGAATTGCAGATACTTTGCCTTGGCTGTCAATTACATTTAATCCTAATACTTCTCCCCAAACATTAAACAAAGGACTCCCATTGAGAACTATATCTTCCAGAATATTCGTGCGAATAATGTCATCATCAAACATTTTAATGCTCCCCTGGTTTGTTATGCTTTTGGGAATATTATTTTCAATAATTATTCCGAAAAGAAAAACTTTTTGTCCCATTTTAATATCTGATAAATCAGCAAATTTGCAAGCTAAGATATTTCTTTGTTCAATTTTTATTAAGGCTAAATTCTGGTCTAAATCTTTCCTCACAACTTCAAAATTAACTTTTTCTCCTTCTAAAAAAAGATATTTTTCTGTTTTTGGAAGCACATCTGCTAATGTGATTATTAAGCCATCTGATGTGATAATAATTCCAGAACCATTATTAAATCCTACTACTGTGTCTTCAACTTTTTTAATTGCTTCTTCCAAAGCAGTATCTTGTCCAATGAATATTTGTTCCACTGGATTAACAATTACTTGATTTTTTAATCTTTTAATCATCTCTAAATTGCCAAAATAGGGATGGCCTATAAGGCCAGGTAAAATCAAAACTTGAAAAAGCGACCCGCCAATGGCTCCTATAATTAAGATAATGATTATTTTAAATATATTTTTCATCTTTTACTTATTAAAACTTTCTTTTTCTTTTTAGAGGATTTTTTAAAAAGTTGAGATACTTTAAAAACAACCTCTTTCTTATCAAAATCTACAAAAACTTTATCTCCTTGTCCGATTTCAGAACAGATAACTTTTAACGACAAAGGATCAAGAATTAGTTTTTGAATAACTCTTTTTAACGGTCTGGCTCCTAGATTAGAATCAAATCCTTTTTCCACTAAAGTTTCTTTTAATTTTTCAGTAAACTTAACTTTTATTTGTTTTGTCTTTTCCAATCTTTTGGCAACCTTTGCTAATTCTAAATTAACGATTTTCTTAATTTCTTTTTTGCCCAGATAATCAAAAATAATAACTTCATCAATCCTATTTAAAAATTCTGGTCTAAATGTTTCCTTTAACGATTCTGTAATTTTATTTTTAAGGCCTTCCCTTTGAGAAAGCTTTTCTGTTTTTACTTCAAACCCTATTGGTTTTAACTGGGCTATATATTCAGAACCAACATTGGAAGTCATAATTATAATAGAATTTTTAAAAGAGACTACCCTGCCTTTGGCATCTGTTAATCGTCCATCCTCAAAAATTTGAAGCAAGATATTAAAGACATCTGGATGCGCTTTTTCAACCTCATCCAGTAAAATTACTGCATACGGCCTTCTCCTAATTTTCTCTGTAATTTGTCCCCCTTCTTCAAACCCAACATAGCCGGGAGGAGAACCAATAATCTTTGAAACACTATGCCGTTCCATATATTCTGACATATCCAACCTAACCATTGCTTTTTCATCATTAAACAAAAACTCTGCTAATGCCTTTGTGGTTTCGGTTTTCCCAACACCAGTTGGCCCTAAAAACAGAAAAACTCCTAATGGTCTGTCTTCTTCTTGAAGACCAGCTCTGCTTCTTCTTATAGACCTAGCAACAGCTGAAATAGCTTTTCTCTGACCAATTATCCTCTTTTCTAAAATATTTTCTATTTCTCCTAATTTCTCTGCTTCTTTTTCTATTAATCTCATGACTGGAATTCCTGTCCAGCGAGAAACAACTTGAGCAATATCTTCTTCATCAATCTCTTCTTTTAAGAGTCGTTTATTTTTTTGAACATTTTTTAATTTCTTTTCAACTGAACTTAATCCTTTTTTTATCTCTGGAATTTCTCCATATTTTATCTCAGCCACTCTTTGCAAATCTGCTTTTCTCTGGGCAGTTTCCATTTCCCAGGATTTTTCATCAATTTGTTTTTTCAAATCTTTAATCTCATATATTAATTCTTTTTCAGCAGACCATTTGGCCTGCAATGCTTTTGATTTATCTTTTAAGTCTGCCAATGTTCTTTCTATAGCTCTAAGCTGTCTGGCATTTTCTTTTACTTTCTCTTTTTTAAGAGATGCTTTTTCAATTTCAAGTTTAAGAATCTCTTGGTGAAGATGATCTAATTCAGTTGGTTCTGATTCAATTTCTAGTCTTAAGGCCGAAGCTGCTTCGTCCATTAAATCAACTGCTTTATCCGGAAGAAATCTATCTGAAATATAACGGCTGCTCAATTCCGCAGATGCTTTAAGAGCTGAGTCCTTAATTTTTACCCCATGATGAAGTTCGTATTTTTCCTTTAGTCCGCGTAAAATAGCGATTGTATCTTCTATATTAGGTTCTTTAACATAAATTGGTTGAAATCTTCTTTCTAGGGCAGGATCTCTTTCAATATATTTTTGATATTCTTTTAAAGTAGTGGCCCCTATTGCTTTGAGTTCTCCCCGGGACAATGCCGGCTTTAAAAGGTTTGAAGCATCAATTGCTCCTTCTGACGCGCCTGCTCCAACAAGAGTATGGAGCTCATCAATAAATAAGATATAATGCCCATTTGCTTTTCGCACTTCTTTTAACAAGGCCTTTATCCTATTTTCAAACTCACCGCGGTATTTAGTCCCAGCGATTAAAGAACCTAAGTCCAAAGAAATAATTTCTTTGGTAGATAAACTTTCCGGAACTTCTTTACTTATGATTTTCTTAGCCAGACCATCAACAATAGCTGTTTTACCTACTCCGGCCTCACCAATAAGAACGGGATTATTTTTGGTTCTTCGAGAAATTACTTGCATTAATCTCCTAATTTCATCTTCCCTGCCAATCACCGGATCTAAATTCCCTTTTTTTGCTTCTTCGGTCAAATTCCTGGCATATTTTTCAATGACATCATATTTTGATTCTGGATTAGGATCAACAATTTTTTCATCTCCTCTAATATCAGTTAAATTTTTTAAAAATGAATCAGCTTCTAATTTAAAATCTTGTAAAATATTTTTTGCGCGAGTTTGACAAACAAGCAATGACAAAAAAAGATGTTCTATGGAAATAAATTCGTCCCCCATTTTCATTGCTTCCTGTTTTGCCTTCTCTAAAACCTGAGCCAAGTCCTGAGTAAGATAAAAACTGCCTAATGTTTGCTCTGTGCTTATCGGAGAGATTTTATCAATCTCTTTTTCAGTTTTTCTTTTAAGAGATTCTATATCTACTTGGCCTCTCTTTAGAATAGTGATGATAATACTCTCTCCTTGAGACAATAAAGCCAAAAGCAGATGCAGGGCATCTACTTGCTGTTGTTTTTTCTCTCTGGAAATTGATTGTGCCTGAATTATTACTTCTTGTGATTTATGGGTGAAATCACCCCCTTGCATAAATTGCATATAGGTTGATTATAAACGGGAAAATCAGAAAAGTAAAGAAGAGGACAAAGTCCTCTTCATGCCTATTGAGCTTCTATATTATATCTTATTCTTTGTATTCTCCCAAAACTACATCTATAATTTTTTCTTGTTCTTTTCTTAATATTTTTAGAGACACTTGATCTTCAGGATTATATTTTTTAATAATCTTGGCTAAAGAATTTTGAGAAGTAATTTTCTCTTGATTCACTTCTAGAATTATATCGCCTTCTTGCAGTCCAGCTTTTTCAGCAGAAGAATCTGGGACAATAGCAACCTCTCCTGGGTTTTCTCCCTTAATAATTAAAGCTCCGTAATCAACACTTAATTCTTTTTCTTTTTGCATTTCAGGGGTTATTAAAACATATCTCACCCCTAAAAAGGGATAAACAATTTTGCCAATTGTCTTAATTTGTTCAATATCTCTTTTGGCCTTATTAATAGGTATGCTAAAGCCAATGCTTTGGGCTTGTTCAGCCATAGCCACATTAATCCCAATTACTTCACCCTTAATGTTTAATAAGGGCCCTCCTGAATTCCCCTTGTTTATGGCGGCATCTGTCTGAATTACATCTTCTAATGTTTCCACCATTCCCTCTCCAGAAGCAGTGATAGTTCTGCCTAGTCCAGAAATGACTCCAACAGAAATAGTATTTCTAAACTCTCCCAAGGCATTGCCAATGGCAATTACTGTTTGACCAATCTGTAAATCAGAAGAATCGCCAATTTTAATCATGGGAAAAGATTGTTCATAAAAATCACCCTGTTCTGTAATCATTTTTTCTTTGTCAATTTTGAGAATAGCCAAATCTTCAATTGGATCACGAGCTAAAACTTTTGCTGGATATTTTTTCCCATCATTCGTTAGAATTGTATAGTCAGCCTCTTCATCCTGAACAACATGTTTATTAGTTAAAATCATACCGTCTTCAGAAATGATAAAACCCGTGCCTCCGCCAATCTCTCGTTCTTCTGTTCCTTTTTGCCTATATTGCGGAACTTTAATATCAAGAAATGGGTCATCAAAGAAAATGTCAAAATCACTAAATGGATCAGCATAATATTCTTCAAAAATCGGCATATCTTTTGTAATAATAATGCTCACTACTGAAGGAGAGGCCTCTTCAACAGCATTTATTATGGCATCTTCCCGAGAAAGTTGAGGAACAACATCTTTCTCATTATTAAAAAAATCAGAAACCCAAGTATCTGACTCTGATAGATAATTTGTCAATTTTGGATAATAAAACACTGAAAAAGTCCCTGCTATAAATCCGAAAAGAGAAGAAATAAAAATAATAAGTACCAAAAAAATAAAAAATCTAAAAGAATGTAAATTAATTTTGGGCAATTTAATTTCTTGCAAAAAAAACTCTTCTAATTTTCTTTTATTTTTCTTTTTGCTTATTTTATTCTTTTTAATATTATTAATATTTTTTTTATTCATATTTTTATTAAAGAATTTTATTTTTAGGATAATTAAACTCGTATTTAAAAATCTCTCTTTTAATGGGTCCAAAAAGCTTCATATAGACCTCGCCTAAACCATATTTCAGTCCAACTCTAATCCATCCTTCTCTTTGAAACCTTCTTAAGGACGTAAAAATCTCTGTTGTTTTTATCACTCCAAATTTTCCAAGTTTAGACCCTTGTTGAACATAATAATGGTCCTCGCCTATCTTTATCCCCTCGTCAAAACCCTTTAAAGATTCATGCAAATCATTTTTGACTAATACCGCTATCATTGCATGAGCCCATCTTTTTTCAAAAAATCGCAAAGGATAATTGTAAAAAATATTAAATAGAATCTTAGGATATTTTCTCTTAGATATTGGAGTTAAGATAAAACTAGCAATATCTAAATTCCTTTGTTTAAACTCTTTTAAAGTTTTTTCTAAGAAATCTTCTGGCAAAAGAGCATCAGCATCTAAAAATAAAATTAGATTCCCTTTTATTATTTTTGCTCCTTTATTTCTTCCTTTGGCTGGTAATCCTCCCATTACAATTTTACAACCGAAATCTTTAGCAATTTCTCTTGTTCTATCTTTGGAGTTAGCATCAGCAACAATTATTTCATAATCTTTAAAGTTTTGTTTTTTTATGCAATTAAGAAGCCGAGGTAAATAATTTTCTTCGTTTAAAGTTGGTATAATTATGGAAAGCATAAATTAATATAATGATTATATTATATATCATATTTACAAGATTCTCAAAAATTTTGAATATTTATTTTCTTTAATTTCCAGATAAAATAAGCCAATAATGAATAAAAAACCATAAAATAAAACCATGGAATTTTAATTTCCAAAGACGCGAATGGAATTTTATACAGCAAATCAATTATTTTTATAACATAGGTTAATAAAAACCAAGCAGGAAAAGAAAAAATCCATCCTAAAAATTGCCAAAATATTCCAATAAAACTAAAGATAAAGCCAGATATCATAATAAAAGGCAAAATTGGAACAATCAAAATATTAGTTAATGGAGAAATTAAAGAAATATAACCAAAATTATATATTAAAATTGGCAAAGTAAATATTTGGGCTGAAAAAGTCATACCTAAAATATCTCTTATCCCAAAATATTTATTTTCAGGAATAAATTTCAGCCAATTCTGAAAAATTGGCAAAGCATAACTCATGCCCAGAACAGCCAGAAAAGATAATTGGAAACCAACATCGTCTTTTAATAGAAATGGATTTTGAAAAAGCATTATAACAGCTGCAAAAATAATACCTCTTTGACTTTGAGACATTCTTCCTATTTTTTGAGCTAAAAGAATAAGCCCTGCCATTATACCCGCTCTTACTGCTGATGGAGGAAATCCAATAAGCATAATATATAGAAAAATAAATCCTATTGTAAAATAAAAAGCTTTGCCTCTAGAAAAACCAATCCCAATTAAAAAACTCATTAAAATTGAAGTCAAAATAATAATATGCATGCCAGAAACAGCTGTGATATGACGCACTCCTGTTTTATTTAGTTTTTCTTTCCATTCATCTGAAATATTTTTCTTATCTCCTAATATCACCGCTGAAAGAATTGAACTTTGAGGAGGAGATAAATTTTGTCTTATAACTTTCCTCATTTGATCTTTAAAATATAGAATTTTTTTATAAAAACTGGACGATAGAGAATTATCTTCTATTATTGAAATATCTGGATAGTAAATTACAGCTGGAATATTGTCTTTTCTCAAATAATTTTTATAATTAAAATCTTCAAAAATATGAGGCTCTTTCAGCAAGCCATTAATGCTTAATTTATCTCCATATTGATATTCAGGATAACGATTTGCGGTTACTAATATGTTCCCTGACATTGATATGTCTATTTTGTTTATTCTTACTTTTTCAACATTTATCAAAAGATTAATATTATCTTGTCTAATGTCTGGTTCTTTCATCACTTTGCCCACAAACTCTGTTTGCTCTGAAAAATTAATAAAATCTTTTATTTCTTGTGCTTCAAAATTTTTAAGAACTATTTGATAACGCAAAATGCCAAAACTTAAAAATATTAGACAAAGTCCGAAAGCTAAGATTGGCTTTTTTCTAAAAAATAACAAACTATAAAAAATTCCTAAAATAAAAAGTTCTCCAATTATCAAATTGGGAACATTGAGAAAAGAACTAATAAAAATCCCTCCTATAAAGGAGAGACAAATGTAAAACACTCTTTTAGAAAGAGACATGTTATATTTTATCTGACCTCGCAAATTTCAAAAAAAGGAGAAATTATTTTTTGAATGTCAAAAAGATATTCTTTTAAACAAGAGTTTGTTCCTTTGAGTTTAGGGTCAACAGTATTTCTTTCTGCATGAAAGTTTTGTAAGCAATATTTTTTTGCCGGTCCAATCCAGCGAACAATCTCTATAATATCTTCCTTGCCCAATAACTTAGGTATCATTGTAGTGCGGAACTCATAATCAATATCCCCCTGCTTTAAAATATCTATGCTTTTTTTAATATTTTCTAATAAATCTTTTGCAAAGAATTTTTCTAAATTAATTGCCTGCGCATATTTTTCCTTGGGCGCTTTTACATCCATTGCTATATAATTAATTAATTTTTCATCAATTAAGTTTTTTATCATTTCTGGATTAGAACCATTTGTGTCAAGTTTTATTAAATAACCCATCTCTTTTATCTTTTTGCAAAAAGCAGGCAAATCTTTGCTTAAAGTCGGCTCCCCTCCGCAAACAACTATTCCGTCTAATAAATTCGTTCTAAATTTTAGAAAATCAAAAAAATCTTTTTTTGTAATTTTGGGCCCGTTTTCAATTTTCTTTGGCAAGACAAGCTCTGGGTTATAACACCATGGACAACGAAAATTACATCCTGCTAAAAATACTGTGCAAGCCAATTTTTCAGGATAATCAACTAATGTTAATTTTTGTAATCCCGCAATAATCATTAAATGTTTTTTTGCTTAAACGTTTTTCTCTCTTTAAACTCTTGTTTCTTTCCATCATTAAATTGTTGCACCGGACGATAAAACCCCACAACTCTGGAATAAACCTCACACGGCTGTTCAATCATACATTTTGGACAAGTCCAATGCTTACCTGATAAATAACCGTGTATAGGGCAAATAGAAAAAGTCGGGGTTAAGCTAAGATATGGTAAATTAAATTTCTCAAAAATCTTTTTAATTAACTTTTTAGATAATTGAATATCAGAAATTTCTTCTCCCAAAAAGACATGGCTTACCGAACCGCCTGTATATTTACATTGCAATTCATCTTGGAGTTTTAACGCTTCAAAAATATCATCTGTATAGTTAACAGGTAATTGAGTTGAATTAGTATAATAAGGAGTTTTCTTTGTACCAGCAGTAATTATATCCGGGTATTTTTCTCTATCTTTTAATGCCAAGCGATAGGCAGTACTCTCGGCTGGCGTTTGTTCTAAGTTATAAAGATTTCCTGTATTTTTCTGATATTCTACCAATTTTTCTCTCATGAAATCCATTACTTCTAAGGCAAGTTTGATACCTTTTTTTGTCCCCATATTTTCACCCGTAAAATTTAATAAACACTCATTCATTCCTAACAAGCCAATGGTTGAAAAATGGTTATCATAATATCCCCCTCTAGCTTTTTTGATTCCTTGTAAGTAAAACTTTGAATACGGATAGAGTCCTTTGTCTGCAAAGTTTTCTATGGTTTTTCTTTTAATTTCTAATGACTCCTTTGCTGAATCCATTAATTTGCCTAATCTCTTAAAAAACTCTCTTTTAGTTTTAGATAAATAGCCAATTCTGGGCATATCAATCGTCACTACGCCGATTGAACCCGTGTTAGCCCCGCTCCCAAACAACCCTCCACCCCCACGGTTGTGAAGTTCTTTCATATTGAGACGAAGCCGACAACATAGTGAGCGTACATCTTCCGGGTTCATGTCAGAATTAATATAATTTGCAAAATAATTTGTGCCATATTTTGATGATGCTTCAAAAATCCCATCAAAAGCAGGTTCATTCCAAGGAAAATCCTTAGTAATGTTTATAGTTGGGATAGGAAAAGAGAAAGGTCTTTTTGATTTATCTCCTTCCATCATTACTTCATAAAGCGCTTTATCAAGTATTTTCATTTCTTCTTGAAATTCTCCATATGTTTCTTTCTGATTTTTGCCTCCGATAATTACAGGAAGTTTAGTAAAGACAGAAGAAGGTTTAAGGTCCAAAGTAATATTTGAAAAAGGACATTGGAACCCCACCCGGGTAGACACAGCCATATTAAACAAAAACTCCTGCATACACTGCTTAACCTGTTGATAGTTTAAATTATCATAACGAATAAATGGGGCTAAAAGCGTATCAAAGTTAGAAAAGGCAACCGCCCCTGCCACTTCTCCAGTTATGGTAAATATAAAATTTATAATCTGGCCTAAGGCCGATCTAAAATGCTTTGGAGGACTTGATTCTATTTTCCCTGAAACACCCCTAAATCCTTTTAATAAAAAATCATATAAATCCCATCCCGCACAGTATACGCCAAGGGTATCTAAATCGTGGATGTGATAATCTCCAGATTGATTGGCTTCTCTTATTTCTTCTGTATATATTTTATTTAGCCAATACTTTTTCACAATATAATTTACACCATATCTATTCAATCCTTGCAGTGAAAAAGCCATATTAGCGTTTTCATTAACTTCCCAATCTAATTTCTCTAAATATTCATCAATCCTATCTACTGCTTGTTCGCTCACATTAATTGCTTCTCTTATTTCTCTTCTTTTTTCTCTATATAAAATATAGGCCTTAGCAGTTTTTACCAAGTCCTCTAAAATTAGAATCTCTTCTGTTATGTCTTGAATCTCTTCAACAGTAGGAATTTCGTCTTTTTTAAATCTTCTATTTAATAAAGCTGTTATTTTATCAGAAATCTTCTTTGATTTTTTCCCATCTCCTTGATCAGTTGCAGTTAATGCTTTAAAAATAACTCTGGTAATTTTTTCTTGGTCAAAATCTACAATTAAACCATCTCTTTTTCTAATTTTCTCAATTTTATTCTCCATAATATAATTTGTGCTTAGTTTAGCTAAGCACAAAGAAAACATTTATCAAGCCAAAAATATATTTATATAAAATACATTAATTAATCCCCGTAGCGATAAATGTAATTTTTATTTCTTCTTTTTTTAATGTTTTATCTTCTGATGCTCCAAAGCTTATTTTAGCTTTCGAAGAAACTGCTTTTTTGATAAATCCTGCCGCCTCTTGAATTTCAAACAAGCTAAGATCGTCTCCCCCAGCAATGTTTAATAAAACTCCTTTGGCTTTATCAATTGGGAAATCAACCAAAGGAGAACTGATTGCCTGATTAGCTGCTTTCAGGGCCCTATTTTCTCCTTTTGCTATTGCTTGACCAAATAATGCATTACCAGAATTTTTTAAGATTCCTCTAATATCAGCAAGATCAACATTTATAATCCCCGGAGAAAATATTAAATCAGAAATTCCCTGAATTGCTTCTCTCAAAATTTTATCGCAAGTCCAAAGCGCAGATTCAACAGAAGTATTTTTACCAACCATTTTTAGTAATTTATCATTAGAAATGCAAATTAAAGCATCAATATTGCTTTTTAATTTTTTTAGAGCTATGTTGGCAACTTTTTGACGCTGAGATCCTTCAAAAGAAAATGGCCTTGTAACCACAGCAATACTCAAAATTCCTAATTCTTTTGATATTTCTCCTAAAATAGGAATTCCTCCAGATCCTGTTCCCCCTCCCAATCCAGAAACTAAAAATACCATTTCCGTATCTTTTAAAATATTTTTTATTTCTTCTCTACTCTCTTCAATAGCTTTTTCTCCTAATTTTGTATTCATGCCCGTGCCTAGCCCAAATGTAATATCTTTTCCAATTAAAATTTTCTTAGAAACATTACAAGAACGAAGAGATTGGACATCAGTATTTATAGCAATTAGTTCTGCATAATCAAAATTACACCTTGTCATTCTAGATAAAGCATTCACTCCAGCACCACCAATTCCAATAACTTTAATTTTTGATATTGGCATAATTTTATGAAGGTAAAAAAAGTTTTATCATTTTTCTAAAAAAATCTCCTACTCCTGATTTATTATCCATAATTTTTTCTTCTCCCCATCCTTCCAATAAAAGTCCAAGCGCTGCGGAAAAACATGGATCTTCTGGCAATCCAGGTATATTCTTAGGAATATATATGCTGCAAGGAAGTTTTAATGCTTGTTTAGAATATTCTTTAATCCCTGGCAATAAAGAACCGCCGCCAGTTAGAACTGCTCCGGCAGGCAGAATTTCTTGTTTTGATATTTTCTTTAATTCCTTTTGAATATGGCTAAATATTTCTGAAATTCTAGATTCAATAATATTTTCTAATAATTTTCTTGAACAAACTAATGATTTTTCTGGAATACTTATTTTTTCACTCTTTGCTTTTGTATTTTTGTGTTTTTTCTTTGAACATAGAGAGCCAAATTCCTTTTTAATTCGCTCTGCTGTTTCAATTTCTGTTCTAAGTCCTATGGCAATATCATTAGTAATATTTGCCGACCCCAAGGGTATAACATGGCAATGAATTAAATTTCCATCTTCAAAAACAGCCAAGCTAGTAGTTTCCGCACCTATATCAATCAAAACCACGCCTAATTCTTTTTGTTCAAAACTCAAACACGCCTCAGCCGACGCAAGCGGCGAAGGAGTTATATTATTTTCGTTAAGATTAAACCCTGCTAAATCAAATGCTTTACATAAATTTTCTTTAACAGGAGAAAAAATACAAGTTAAAAGGGCTTTCAATTCAAGCCGACGTCCATGAAGCCCTAGAGGTTCCTTTATGCCTTGCGCGCCATCAACAATAAATTCTTTTACAAAAATACCTAAAACCTCTTTGTTAGAAGATAAATTAATTGATTCTGCTTGGTTAATAACTCTACTAATATCTTCTTTGGAAATTTTTTGGTCAGCGCGCGATACAGAAATCAATCCTTGAGAATCAATAACAGATATGTGACTTCCATTTATATTGCAAATATGATCTTTAATCCTTATGCCTGATTGTTTTTCTATTTCTACAATTGATGATTCTATAATAGGAGCAATTTTTTCTATTTTTATAACTTCTCCTTTCCTGACGCCCAATGAACGAGCCTTGACCATAGCTAAAATCTCAAAATTCTTTCCATCACGTTCTTTTTTGCCCATTAAAATTTTAACTGAATGCGTGCCAATATCTATAGCTGTAAGAATAGAAGATTTCATAAAAATGAAAATAAAATTAAAATTATAAATTTTTAAGATAATATTTTTCTTTTTCTCTCATTCTTT
>Ga0268282_1000514_pt1 | contig 19874 bp, 18 predicted proteins | sample saktaG_12_FD_190133 | JGI IMG/M metagenome (GOLD analysis project Ga0268282, IMG submission 190133) | Saline water microbial communities from Sakinaw Lake, British Columbia, Canada - sak_2011_5_24_120m | ecosystem: Environmental > Aquatic > Non-marine Saline and Alkaline > Saline ...
AAGATGTAACGTTCTTTAACAAATGTATCGTTCGGGCGGGTTTGTGGGTTGCAACCCACAAACCCGCGGCGGCAGCCGAGATCGTCTTGTCCTTGGGCATAAACCCGTGCTCAGCGTGATCCGACAGCCGTCCTATCTCAGTAGTCCGAACAGTCGCATGGGCCATTGTATCCCGGTGAGCCCGCATTGCAAGGAAGGACATTATGAGAAATTGCATTGGTATCGACGTGGCTAAACAGAATTTCGATCTGCACAGCCTTAAAACCGGGCAAGACCGACGGATGGAAAATTCCACCGATGGTATCCGGCAGTGTGTTGCACTTTGCAACAAAATCCGACCGAAGTTAATTGCCATGGAAGCCACCGGCGGCTACGAACTTGCCTTGGCCGCCACTCTTCAGGCCAAAGGATTTGCCGTGGCCGTAGTCAACCCCAGACGCATTCGAGACTTCGCGAAGGCCGCAGGGCAAATAGCCAAAACAGATAAGCTCGATGCCCGTATCATTGCTCAGTTTGCCGCCACAATGGAACCGATGCAGACCGAACAAATCAACGAAAACACGCAAAAACTCAAAGCTTTGGTCGCTCGCCGGAGTCAATTGGTTGGACTGCATACCGCCGAATCCAACCGGCGGGAACACGCCGACGGCAAGGAGATTCGACACAGCATCGCTGCTGTTCTGAAAGTCATCGAAGCTCAACTGAAAACCATCGATCGACAGATTAAGGAACACATCGAAAATACGCCACAGCTTCGACAACGCTCTGAAATCCTCGACTCGGTTCCCGGGATTGGTCCGACCACCGCTCACATGCTGGTAACGGAGCTGCCGGAACTGGGACGACTCAACCGAAGACAAATAGCCGCGTTGATTGGAGTTGCACCGATGGCACGTGACAGCGGGACCTTTCGCGGAAAACGCATGACCGGAGGAGGTCGGAAAAAAATCCGAAGCAGATTGTTTATGCCGACGCTCGTTGCGGTTCGGCATAATCCTATATTGAGAGCTTACTACAACAAGCTGCTCAGCCGGGGAAAATGTAAGATGGTTGCATTGGTTGCTGTAATGAGAAAACTCATTTGTATCCTGAATACCATGGCTAAAAACAATCAAGAATGGAATCCTAATTCAATAAAAATCACTTGATTTTTAAGACAGTCGCTGAGCAAAGTCGAATGGATCATAAATAATAAATGAAAAAGGCCTTTGCATTCTGGCCGTCGCCTAATGGTATTTCTTTCATAATAATTTCTTACCTCCGCTTATAGCCGGCTATAAATGAAATAACAATAAACCTATCCACATGATAGGCGGAAGAACATCATTCATCAGTAAAGAGAGTTGTATACGGCTCACACCACGTGGAACCATATACTTCGGAAACTTTCTCAAAATGCTCCTTGGGCATGCCCACCTCAATGCTGTTCAAATATTCCATAAACTCGTCTCTGTTATTTAGAGAAAAGATTTTTGTATCATAATTCAACTCGTCACAGAGAGGTTTCTCATTCAAATATGTATGACATTCATTATCAATAAAAATAGCATCACAATATGGCAAAAATGAAGAAATCATAGCGATATCGTTTGTCATACCTTTTGTCGGCGGACTTTTTTGGCCCGAAGCGGCTTTCCTTGCCAAAGACGCATATAGCATCGAAGAGATCTTTATTGCTGGAACGTGTCTGAGGCCGGGAGAACTGAAGTATTCAACTGTCTTATCCCAAAGATCTTTGTCCGTCACGCCTGCTTCTCTAAGGACACGATGAAACTCGTGTATTAAGATTACCGAATCTGGGGGAAATATGAAGTTTGTGGTAAGTTCGGTTTTACCTATGGCAGCCTCAGCATATGTCTTCAAGTAATTGAAATACACCTGCAAGACTGTCCTACCATAAGCGTTCCATTCTTCATGGAACCAGTATTGAAAGTCTTTATCAGTCTCAGATTGCCACCTCTTGAAGATTTCAAGAAGGCCTGAATTAATTTGTTCACGATCTTCTCTGAGCCTGTCAATCCATCCATCTTCATATTCTCTTTTGATCGAAATGAGTAGTGTATCTTGCCATGCGTTGATATCTCCATGGACAATATTGTGAACATTTATATCGATGGGATCATCTGACCGATTAGCGATCCAATTCTTCATATTCTCATACACTTGAAATCGCTCTATAGTGCCCCTGTCGTAAAAACTTACTCCATGGGAAAGCAATTGATACAAACGCTTAAGTGGTTCGAAATAGGGAGATAGCAGCGACTCATTTGTCTGGTAGATAAAATCAGGGCAGATAATCAGTTGCAATTTGGATAATATGTCTAACTTCTCAAACAGAGTTAGCCAGAATGGATCGACTTTTCCTTTTTGATGAGCCTTCGTCTTCGGATTTAGAGATTTCATTATCTCGCTTATGACAAATTGATCAAGGTATATAACCTTTTTATTCAGCTTTGGCAGATCATAGTGTTGAAGCTTATCACTACCTCTCGGGAAAAGGCATTCCCGACATCTCCTCGTGTAACTGTTCCTATTTATTGTGAGAACTCCAAATGCGTCCTTATTGCATTTGGGGCATTTTATGAATGGAGGAGATATGAATACCCTTGGATCAAACTTGAAAGTCTCCATATAAAAAACTCCCTACGCATACTGTTAGATTGTGAAACAACTTGTACAAACAGATCCCTGCATTAACAAATGAAATTCGCTTTTCTGTTATTTGACATAGAGACATCGTAATTAATTCTTCCGCGTGCGGAAAATTCATTTTGCACATCCTGATATGAAACTCTCAGCATGTAGGGTGCGATGAATCGCACCAATTCTTTTATTCATTCTCCTACAGAATGAGAAATTGCTTCAAAATCAGGAGGTTCGCTATCGGCCCCGCATTGGCACAACCAATCGCGCCTGTAAACTCCCTCTTTTACCCAGCGGTGAAAACTCGAATGTTCCCATTGATGAGGACATTTTACGTGGCCGTGTTTTACCGGATTGTAGTGTATATAATCCATATGCCTGGCGAAATCCTGCTGATCGGTAATCAGGTGTTCCCAGAACCGCCTCTGCCAAACGCCACGTTCACCTCTTTTTGTTCTCGATGCCGATACCGTCACATCACAACCGCCACCGGCGAGCCATGATTTCGTAAACCTCCTTTTTATCATGCGCCATCGCACAGAGAAATCATCGTTATCGTCCGGCATCTTCCATATACAATGACAATGATCGGGCAATAACACAACACCCTGCATTTCGAAAGGACGCAAGGCCATGACTTCAGCTATAGCCTGATGCAGAAATGAACGGGCAAGTTCATTGCCAAATATCTTCCGGCGGTTGAATGTCACAACGGTAAAAAAATATGTCCCGCCCGCATGAAACCATCGTCTATAGTCCGGCATGGTTCTGTTCTCTATTAATTGGTGCGATATATCGCACCCTACAAAATCCTTCCACAAATCCTACTTTATCAAATTTCATTCTGTTTGTCACAATGTTTTCTACGGATTTTTCGGTTCGGATAGGAATGTTCTTGCAATCCGAAGAGCTAAGAAATATTATTTGTTCGTAAATCTTAAAAAAGATTGAAATGAAAGTTGGTATCTTAACGGGACGTGTTGCCGGGTGGTTGTCAAATGCAGATAAAAGAATTTCAAGGTATAATTTCTCAAAAATACGAGAAGCGGGACCGGGAACGGGGTATCCCGGCTACGTTTATGTGGTTTATCGAAGAAGTGGGGGAGCTTGCCACCGCTTTAGCCGGTAACGACCAGGAAAACAGAGAGGAGGAATTCGCCGATGTGCTTGCCTGGCTCTGTACGCTGGCTAATATAAGCGAGGTGGATCTGGAAAAGGCCTGCAAGAAGTACACAGGCAAAGGCGTCAAAGGTTATAAGCCGAAATAGTACGGCAGAAGATTGCCGCGCTCGGCTGCGCCTCGCTCGCAATGACGAAAAAACGGCCTTTCGAGCCTCCCTTGCAATGACATCACCGCCAATCTGTCATTGCGAGCCCTTCGACTTTGCTCAGGATAAACTCCGCGAAGCAATCTTCTATAAACAATTGTTTTTTCTCCTTATGGAATCCCCAAGACTGCCCGTGACATTTGAGATTGCCGCAGTCGCTGCGCTCCTTCGCAATGACATCGCAACCAACCTATTCTTCGTCGGGATGTTGAATGTCTGTATCTCTGCCTGCCGCGGTTAAGGCTCGATAGAAGGACCATCCTAAGCCGCCTATTATGATTAGGAACACGACCGTAAGAATGATATAGGAAACGCCGCTTAATTCATCGCGGATATGAGCGGCCGGTTCGGCGGTTTTCTCCGCCTTGGCCAGGCCAATCAGAATCGTCGCTACGGCGGCGCTGACGTCCATCGTTGCGATAATGCCGGCCCATCTCGCCAGCCATGAGGCCTGGCTTTTCGAAGTGTGGTATCTGTCCAGAACATAATTGCTCAGCAGCATCGCAGCTACGCCGGCGGCTAATGACAACCAGATTATCGTGTCTTTCGCCGGCTGCGGCATTGAGACTGTGAATTGGACAACGAGCAGGCCCGCGATAACCAAAGTTGCAAGAAATGCAATCGACCCTGCAAATCCGCCCTTAACGATGAGATTGCCCTCCGGCCGCTGCGGCTCTTCGACGTCTGTACGGCCTCTTAAAAGACTGAAAATCACCGCCAAGATCGGCACGCAGGCCAAAATGCTCAAGCCGACACAGTTCGTTAATATCCAGTCACCCTCCGGCGTTCTCAGGAATCCATCGCCGGCGACGTCATCAAAAAGCTGCCAGAAGAAAAGCGTGCCGAGGACTACCGGTATGACCAGGCGTATAAGATAATTCCACCATTTGCCCAATTTCCAGTCGCTGTGACTATTCGCGTGCTGCCTGAGTATGTCGATACGCCACAGCCAGCCCAGAACGACACACTCCAGCAGGCCCATGAACGCGATGCCCCAGGTGCCGTTGACAAATCCGTCGATTGTGCCGAGCCAGTTGATTCCGCCCTGGGTGATATAAATCAGCCCTGATAGAAGTCCCACCACGCTCATGACGGGCAGAACGAAGCACCTGCGCCAACCGGTCTTGTCGATAATACTTGCCAGAATTGATTCGGTCATCGAAAAGGCCGAGTCCACTCCCAGCGTTACAAGCGCAAAGAAGAAAACGAAGCTGAACCACGCCGAATGAGGCAATTGCGCCAGTGCGTAAGGGAACGCTATGAAGGCAAGCGACGGCCCGCCTTCGGCAACGTTTTCCACGGCAACCGGATTGCCCGACTGCTGAGTTATAAAAGCCATCCCGCCCAGCGTGGCAAAGACCGCCAGCCCGGCGACAAAACTCGTTGCGAAATCGGCTATGCTGATAATGCCCGCGTTGTTGTTTAGGTCGCTTTTCCTGTGGAGGAAGCTCGCATAGGTAATCATCACGCCGTAAGCGAGACTCAGCGAAAAGAATACCTGCCCGAATGCATAACGCCATGTCACCGGCTTGGTAAGCTCGGACCACACGGGATCGAGATAATAAGTCAGGCCCTGCATGCTGCCTTCGAGAGTCAGCCCGCGTACCGTCAGTATCAGCAGCATAAGCCAGGGCAGCGGAACCGTAATCCAGACGATCTTGCCGACGAGGCGTACGCCCTTGAATATACAGAAGTACATCGTGGCCCAGGTAATGATCAACGGCAAGACGATATTCCACCGAATTGCCCCAAGATTTGGGCCGTCGATCTTGCCGAGATATGTCTGGTTAAAAAACCGGCTGGCGTTCTCGACCCCTTCGATTCCCTCGCCCGCCCAGGGCAATTCTCCGCCGGTAAAGATCCCGACGATGCTGTACCACAAAAAGCTGAAGCAATACGCCAAAATCACGGGATAGTAAGTGATTATCACGAAAGCTAAGATGATTCCCCACCAGCCCGCAATCTCGAAACGCTTATGCCCGCGTTTGAATGCATCGGGCGCCGCTCGCTGCGTGTAATGGCCGATACTGAATTCGAGAATCATTATGGGAATACCGACTACGAACAGGGCGACTATATACGGAATCAGAAACGCACCGCCCCCATAGCTGTACAGCTTGTATGGAAATCCCCAAAGATTGCCGAGCCCGACGGCTGAGCCAATTGCCGCCAGAATAAATCCGCCACGTGTCCCCCAGCTTTCTCTTCGCTCTTCCAGAAGCTCAGTCATCGTTGTTTCTCTTGTCTTTTTCCTTCTTTTCACGGAGGCTCTTACGCCCTTTGGTTTCCTCGCTTTTTGTTTCTTCTGTCTCTGTGCTTTTCTCTTTTATTCCGAGCAATTCCAGCGTGTCCCGCTCTATGATATTTCGAATATTAACTCGTGGTACTGTCGGCAAATTCTTATCGGCCAGGAGCATGTTAAAGCCGAGCAGTGTTTCTATGCACTGGCCGGCGCTGGCTGATGGGAATCCGCTACCGAATAAAAGTTTATCCATAACTCCGTGCTCATATGCCGCCACTACCATATTGTAAGTTTGCCAGACCCTGCCCGGGTATATTGTTAAATCAGCATATACGTTTTTGTGCCTGGCTACTATCGACAAAGTCTGCTCGACAAACGGCACGCCCATATTTCCGATGATTATTTTTAAGTTAGCAAATTCTCTGGCAACCTCATCCAGAAGGAACGGCTGGGCATACTCCAGTACGGCATCCGTTCTCGTAGGTTCTATTGCGTTGTGAAAGAATACGGGAAGGCCAAGCTCCTGCGCCGATTCATAAAACCTCATCGCCCGGCTGTGAGTAGGATGGAAACCGCAGGCCGAGCAATACAGAACCGTCCCCTTAAGCCCCAATTTATCCGGTATGGATTTTAAATGATTTGTACTGATTTTGTCTGTGCCGGGCTCCACTACTGCAAAGCCGGTCATTTTCTCTTTATGTTTGTTTACATATTGTGACAATTTCTTATTGACCTCATCGCTCGGCCCGTCCGAGGTCGCCAATACGATGCACACATCGACTGTTTCTGCTGCTGCAAGATGCTCGGATGTTTCAGGGTCCTTAGCAGCCAGTTTTATATGAGTATGACAATCAACTATCATAATCCGATACCTTTAGTTGGCATAACTTCTTATACCTGTACGAATTAGAATCTATCTTTTCATTTTTTACTTTGAAGCTTGTCTCAATCCGGGTCCATCTACAGCCATTACTATCAATAATCAATTACCTTGTTCTCGTCAAGCACAAATATTTGCCCATCATTTAACTTGTTGATATCGGCACAACGACCTGAAATTTCTATACCTTATTTGTGACAGACATGACAATAGAATAGTTTGTTTATTCGGCCACAATCTGCGGTTCTAAATGATCGAAGGTCTAATAATAAATTATCAGGAATCTCTTCTTGACGTCGTGACTCGGCAATTATAACATTACAGCAGTGACAAGTGCATAGAGAAGAATGTCTATATTTTTCAAAGGTTTCATGCCGGAACATTTGGATATTCTTGATTTTTACACTTTATTTTTGATTTTTTTATGCAGAGTTGCGTCTTATATGGTAGAATTACCCGGCCGAAGCAGCAGGCATTTGCCGGTGAGCTTGCAGGAGTGCTCAAAAGGTTCCGGGCCTTGAATTTTGAGTTTTAAAAAATGGATTGTCCAGCTTGTAAAAATGCGATGATCACGCTTGAGCTTGAAGATGTTGAGATCGATTATTGCACCAAATGCGGCGGCATCTGGCTGGATGCCGGCGAACTTGAGCTTCTGCTAAAAGAGCCTGACAAGGCTAAAGGCCTGCTCGATTCATTCAGAATCGATTCCGAAAGCGACGAGAGAATAAGAAAATGCCCTATATGCGACAAAAAAATGCAGAAAATTGTCGTCGGCTCTTCCAAACCTGTGCTGCTCATAGACAAGTGCCGCAGAGGTGACGGTCTGTGGTTCGATAAAGGTGAACTGCAGGATATCTTCGACAGAGCCGAATTGGACGAAGACGATAAAATTCAAAAGTTGTTGAGCGATATATTTGGTTACAATCAAGTTTAACGAAAGGAGTAAAATTATGCTGACCTCAATATTACCCATCGTTGCCCTTAATACACTGACCATGGTATCAGGGATTGTCGCTGTCATTGCTATTATTGCAGTGGTAATCCTCAAAAAACGCTCGTCATAGCACGAGGCTTACAGGCCTTCGATAAAGGAGAAAACCTATGGGAGCAACGATCCTTATAGCGGTCCTTATACTGGTTGGTATTCCGCTTCTGCTGATTGTTTTTGTCATTGGCGTCTACAATGCTTTAGTTCGACTTCGTAATCAGGTCGATAATGCCTGGTCACAAATTGATGTCCAGTTGAAGCGCCGGCACGATTTGATTCCCAACCTTGTCGAGACTGCCAAGGGCTATATGAAGCACGAGCGCGGGACTTTTGAGGCTATCACAAAGGCCAGAAGCCAGGCGATGGGAGCGAATACCGTCAACGAAGCCGCGAAAGCCGAAGGTGCGCTCGGCGAAGCGCTCAGCAAATTCATGCTGGTCGTCGAGAATTACCCCGAACTGAAGGCCAATCAGAATTTCCTTGCGGTTCAGGAAGAGCTGACCGGCACCGAGAACAAAATCGCATTTTCCAGGCAGAGCTACAACGACCAGGTCTTGTTCTTCAACAACAAGATTCAGATGTTCCCTTCGAACATCATTGCGGGGATGTTCAAATTCATCAAGCGCGACTTCTTCGAGATTGAAGTTGCTGCCGAGCGGGAAGTTCCGAAGGTGAGCTTTTCTTAGCACTTCGAACATGCCCCAACAAGCGATGAGTGTTTGGCTCGTTTTGGCCTGTTACCTGGACCCGGGCAGAATCGTCCGGCCCAGCAAGGTCGAAAGTATGCACGTAGAATCGGGGAATCTGATAAAGCAGTCGTGCTAAACGAACTTTCGGCGTAATATGCTCTGAGTGAAGCCGAATTGCCGCTATGACGGATTCGGTTTCACTCCGGGTGTAACTGTTTGGTTGTGCCGTGAACCGGATTATGAGTGACAAACAATGTGGGAACTGATTAGAGCCAATAAAAGAAACTCCATCTTTCTGATGGTGATTATGGCGGGAGTGTTGCTGCTCCTGGGTTTTATCATCGGCATGGCCTTCTTCGGCCAGGAAGGCGGCATGTTCGGCCTGATGATTGCAACAGTAATCTGGCTGGTTCTTACATTGATAAGCCTGTCGAGCGGAGACCAGATACTACTGGCGGCCAGCCGTGCCAAGCTGGTTACCCACGAAGTTCATCCGCAACTGTTCAATGTCGTTGAAGAAATGAAAATCGCGGCAGGCCTGCCGGCAATGCCCAAAATATACATAATCAACGACTCGGCGCCAAATGCCTTTGCCACCGGTCGAAATCCCCAAAACGCATCGGTCGCTGTAACGGCAGGGCTTTTGGCCCGGCTCAACCGGGACGAGCTCCAGGGCGTTATCGCACACGAGATAAGCCACATCATCAACCGTGATATTCTCTTTGTCACGCTTGCAGGTATCATGCTTGGCTCGATCGTCCTGCTCTCGCAGGTCTTTCTTCGGGGTATGTTTTACAGTTCTATGTCAGGATCTCGCCGAAGGTACTCAAGCGGCGGCAAGGACGGCGGCCAGGCCCAGCTTGTTATGCTGATAATCGCAATTGTTGCTGCTATTGTGGCGCCGCTTATGGCATACCTCTTATACTTTGCACTTTCGAGGCGGCGTGAGTACCTTGCCGACGCCGGGGCTGCCAGGTTGACCCGCTATCCGGAAGGTCTTGCCAGCGCACTGGAGAAAATCGCCGGCGATCCTTCGCCCCAGTTAGCTGCCGTGAATAAGGTGACCGCGCCGATGTACATTGTGAATCCCTTCAAAAAAAAGAAGCAGATGAAATTATCCGATCTGACCAGCACGCATCCCCCGATTTCCGAACGGATCAAGATTCTGCGCAACATGAGCCAGGGTGCTTCTTTCAAGCAGTACTCGGACGCCTTCACGAACGTGACGCATCACAAAACCGTCGTTCCTGTTGCCGCTCTGAGCGAAAAAGAAGATGTCGCTTTGCGTCAGGCCGGCGCCGAGGCCGCAAAGAAAGGCCGCGCCGAGAAACAAATGCGACAGGTTGGTGACATTATGAGAAGGGTCAATCAATTCATATTCCTGACCTGCGTCTGCGGGTTAAAGCTGAAAATCCCTCCGAACTTCAAGGGCAATAACGTCAAGTGCCCTCGCTGTAAAAAGATTCTCGACCTTCCCTCCAGATAAACGACAAGCCAACGAACGGCAAATTAATAAGGCCGGTTCACCGGTTATACAGGTATCAAGCCATGGCTTGTGAGTGGTGGGCTGCTAATCCAGGCTGATAGTTTCGCCGGCTGACAGCACCTGTACTTTGCACTCCGCCGCCTCGGCAAATGCTTCGGCGTCTGCCCGAGAGCCTACGATTTCACCCCAGTGATATGGAATGGCTCGTTTAGGTTTTATGTACTTTGTTGCCTCGGCGGCCTCGGTTGCGTCCATAGTGAACGTACCTCCCACCGGCAACAGAGCAACGTCTATTTCTTTTAGAGACTTCATCTCGTCGGTCAGGTCGGTATCGCCGGCATAATAAATGCGTTTTGAGCCAACCTCAATTACAAAACCGACCCAGTTGTTTGCTTTGGGATGATATTGTTTGCTCGGATTGTACGCAGCCACACCGCTCACTCGAACACCACTGAAATCCACTGTCAGCCCATTCAAAATCATCTCACCGGTTTTTTCCTTTGTAACGACATCAGCCGAAGCGATAAGTTTTGTTTCCGCTCCGCTGATCCTGGCGATGTCCTCCGGTGAGTAGTGGTCATAATGGCTGTGGCTGACAAGCACAAGGGTCGCATCGTGCGGAGAATCCTCCAATTTCCAGGGATCGATATATATGACGGTATCATCATGACAGATTTTAAAACCGGCATGACCCAGCCACTGGAGTGTCGTACCCATAACAGCCTCCTTTCTTATTTCTTCTTTTCCTTCTGTGTCTGTAGTGTCCTTTCTACATCCACAAACACTTAATCCCAGGCTGACAACTAAAATGAATAGTCTCAAACTCTGCATTTTTCTCTTCTTGAGCAAAATCTGCGACAAATCATATTATGATCATATAAAAGGCCATCTTCTCCCAAAAAGACTGCCGAGTGCGTAGCAACCCGCGGCTCTCAGTACTGCTTTATGTGTGTCTTGCCTTATTGGTGTTTCGCCCACGAGCCTTTGCACATAAACTTCCCTCTCGTCTTCGCTCATGTAATTATCTCTGATCTGCTTGAGTTCTCCACTATCGAGAAAAAACCCCCCGCACGCATAACACTCATCTACACTTACTTCCTTTGCATTCTTGTATTTGTGCTCACGCATTTTTATTCCGCACTTCGGGCAGTTTAGCGGGCCACGATCGGTATTCTGCCGAGGACTTTTCAAAGCTTCTTCAAGAACTCTCCCAACACCTTCATGACTCTCATCCAGATCCTTTAATTCTCCCCAGTCAAACCAAATTCCTTTGCATCCATTTTTACAGACATCAACCGATACGCCCCCGAAGTCTTCTTCCACCATTGACATTCCACACGCCGGACAATTCATCTTTAATCTCACGTTCTCGATTTAACTGCTGCAATAAATCAGAAATTATCTTTCCAATTATCTGCCTTAAATATTCGAGTATATAATAATATCAGAAATCCAACCCGGCAGTAATTTTTTTTTATACGGCAATCCGTAATGACTGTCAGTACTCAATTGAAAAGGCCCTGCAATTCGGCAGAGCCCTTGGTTTTTAAAATCCAGATATACCGGCGATCTCAGCTTTAGCAAGGACGAACATTGACTGCTTCAGGACCTTTCTTACCCTCGGCAACCTCGTACTCTACCGCCTGGTCATCATTTAGAGATCGGAATCCCTCCGCAGCAATATTCGAGTGATGGATAAATAAATCCTCACCGCCATTGTCGGGAACAATAAAACCGAACCCCTTCCTCTCATTAAACCATTTTACTTTACCTTTATCCACAATGTGCTCCTTGGGCTCACGATGAGCCAGCAATTTAACCTCCCTCGTATTCGATCAGGAGTACACTCCGAGGGACACAAGAATACTCCTTGACGCAAACAAATATAATGAAGATACCAACATATGTCAAAGAAATACAATTATTTGAAATATAAAAATAGTGTGCCTTAAACGACTTGCGCAGACGTGTTTAACAAGGTGTACAATCAGAGTAATCTGTTTCGAAGAGACACTATCAAAGCCTTAATGACAAACAGGCAGAAATTACAGTTTGATTTTCAAGCAATCTTTCATAAAGCAGCAGTCAGTGTACGAGCATTGACCGCCGGATTTTCCAAAACAAGGCATGCACCCCTCTGCCACCTGGATAGCATGTATTACATCAGCCTTTTTCATTTTTCCGGGTGTTAGCCCGAGTGCTTTGGCCTTCATTCTTATTTCAGGCATACCCATTTGTTTTTCTGCTATTTTTGTTGAGGGCATTCTATTAACTCCTTCAGATTTCTCGGGCGGTTCTTTACGCCCGTAAAGGTTTCCCACAATGACGTTCAAAATAATATTTCTTGTTCTACCAACGATTTACCAGGCTAATCATCCAACAGCTTAAGAAAAGTATTCCGTAAATATATTTTCGTTTATTTTTGGGTATACCCATCAATAAAGTTTGATTTTCTATTATTATTTTTGATTTAAGTTAACTTTTACTCATTTTTACGTCCTATATTCGATTATGTTACGTGTCCTGTTCAAACAACTGATTGCAAATCCCCCAATATTAACATGAGATTGATTAATAAATTACTCTGTACGAATATTATACCCAAGAGACTGATTATCGCTCCTTTTATAGTGCCTCTATACAGTTATGAGTTGTATTTTAACTAAAAATCGTGTAGATACTAATCGTACCGTTATGGCCTTTATTGTGCTAAACCGTCCGGTAAAAAGATAGATTATGAGCATAACAACACTTGAAATGAAAGGAATTAGACGATGCTAAAGATAGGTATGATTGGAGCCGGTTTTGTAGCAACATTTCATGAAAGAGCGTTATGTTCGGTCCGCGGCGTCGAATTGACAGGAATCTGTGCCCCTGATGGAGCTGCAGCACTTGCCAAGCGCGCACGCCAGGATGGCCTGGGCAATGCTAAGGTGTACGATAATGTCGCAGATATCTGTGACGTTGTTGACGTTATCTGTATTTTTGCCCCGAATTTTACTCGCCTCGATATTATGCGTAATATAGCTAAGGCAATCGAGAACGGGTCCAAAATCAAGGGAATCATTTGCGAGAAACCGCTTGCCCGGAACCTTCAGGAAGCAGATGTAATGGCAAGAATGGCAAAGGCACTCCGTGTACCTACCGCCTATTTTGAAAACCAGCTTCACATGCCCTGTGTGGTGGAGGCCCGTAATCAACTTATGGCAGTGGAAAAGAGTATGGGTTCTGTGCACCTTTCCCGCAGCGCAGAAGAGCACGGCGGACCGCACGAGCCGTGGTTCTGGGATCCCACGCGGCAGGGGGGCGGCGTTTGCTGCGATATGGGCTGTCACAGTATAGCTGTCGGGATGTATACGCTGACACCCAGCGGTAAAAGACCTGACTATCTCAAGCCTGTTTCAGTGACTGCGAATATGGCACTGCTTAAGTGGGGCAAAGAGCCCTGGATTAGCCAGCTTAAAAAAAGAGGCGTAGATTATAAAGCCGCTCCGGCAGAAGATTACTCGAATGTTACGATCGAGTTCAAAGATCCTGAAACCGGGATTAACAGCATAGCTCAAGCGACGAATTCCTGGATGTACGATGCGCCCGGCCTGAGACTGCTTATGGAAGCCTTCGGCCCCGGCTATTCTTATACGGTCAATTCTTTGGAGTCGCCTGCCGGTATATTTATTAGTGACGCGGCGGCCACTGCCGTTGCAGATAGCGAGCTTGCCCTTGAGAAAGCACAGGCGACGCGAGGTGCTCTGGTTCTTCAGCCGAACGAGCCTGACCTGTATGGTTATGTAGCTGAATGGCGGGACGCCATCTCGGCTTTTGAGAAGGGCAAAAATGCTATGCTCGATTTCCAATACGGCCGGCGAATCACGATGCTCGTGATGGCTGCGTACATGGCACACGAAAAGAAAGCGACAATTGACCTGACGGATTCAGAAGTATTGCAGTCTCTCGAAAGCTACGTCCCAATGATCCAGCAAGGCAAGGGGGCGGAAGTTCTTCTTGGTGCATAACTCCTCCGTAACGGGCTTGTTTTCGACGTTCAGTTTTTACAATACGTCACAAAGAATTAGAGAACATCAAGGAATTGCAGGGATTTTTATTTCTACCTTTCCCTATATCCATCTTTAGCTTTTGGACCTGCTAAAAAGCTGCTGGACTACTGCAATTTCACCCAACCTACCTGCGGCGGACTGGAGTTCTCGTAGTGCGGCGTCTCCTGTCTGGTTCTGGAGCTTGCAGTTTATACATAGAAGGATTTAAACTCAGTGAATTCAATTTTGATTCAAAAGACCTGCCAGCCGGGCTTGAAGAATCGATCTTCGCGGGTCGAAGGATAACAAGGCCATCACCGTAATCACGTGCGGCGCAGATAACTGTCATAATATCGTTTTGTGTACCTGGTTGTACGAGAAGTGGTCTCATGCTTCGCGATATCGTTGACCATGTGCTTCTGATTATCAAGCCGTTTGGATCGAGTTCATAACTCAATATAGCTCCCGACAGCCCAAAAACAATCGGATCTTGTACCCGTGCCACTTCTGCTCGACCGGGTAAAGAGCCGCATTCACGCGATCTTCCACCGTCACGGGATATTTCACGAATTTTCTGATCTGTTCGGCGGCAAAGGGCGAAAGTTCCTCGTCGAGCTTTGTCTGTACAATCCTGCGAACCTGCCCCCCGAGGCCCTATTGGCTCTGCGTGGACAGGTAAAGCTTCTTGACCATCTTCGCCGGCAGCTTGCCGATGTCGCGCGAATACTTCACAAACAATTGCTAAAGACGCCGTTGACGATGCGGCTGATAACGATTCCCGGCATCGGCTTGATACTCGCCCACGTATTGACCGCCGAGATAGGTAAGATTGAGCGGTTCAAAAATCAGAAGTCACTGGCCAGCTACAGTCTTCTGGCGCCTCGTTCGAACGATACCGGCGAAGACAGCCCCGGGCAATCTCCGTTGGGACGTCACCTTGGTCTCAGGGGCAACCGTACGCTTAAGTGGGCCTTTATCGAGGCCGCCCACGGCGCGGTGCGTTCCGGCGGCAAATGGCGTGCTATTTTTGACAGGGTAACCGACGGCGGCAAGAAAAATCGTAATCGCGGTTACATCAAAGTAGCCCGCGAGCTTGTCAAGGTGGTGTATGCGGTATGGGCCAAGGGTGTCGATTACCAGCCGATTGCCCCTGTTCGTCCGGGCCGCAAAAGAAACAAGAAGAAATCTCGTTCGGAAACGGGCCAGCTCTTGCACCCTATGGTCCATGCCTTGCCGGCATAGAGACCTCATCGTATTTGGGCCGCCCGCACCGGACGAGATCGTGTGGTCGCCGCATGCTCGGCGACAGACATGGCGAAGGCCATGTGCACAAATGAATAGGTGGGCCGAATCGAGCCCTGTTCCGGTGTACGAACGAGTAAAAATAACAGACAAAAGATTGCTGTTCATAGTGAGAGACGTTACGGCCAGTCCGAAGTGAAGTTTTGCCGTGATGAACGCTTAGCGTCCGAGCAGGCAACGACAGATGTTACGGAACCGTAAGCATCGATAACTCATTACACGGCCAAAGGTTGTTTGAAAAAACAAAAGATGAAAAAAGAGGAAACATATTACTTGACGGCAGGCAGCCTTTCATGAATAGGGTGGGTTGTAATCAACCGATCAAAGCCGAATGGATCGTAAATCAGTTTGGCCCACCGATCAAGAACTTGGTAGGGTGTGCACCGCACACCATTTCCTTTATTGTTTGTAAAATAGGGTCCGTCCTATTAAGATCCAATCCTCGCCGTGATTGTTGCCTGGGTCAATGCTGCGCGCTTCCGGCGAACACATCCCTCGAATATGGCCAAAGTGACCAGACCTTGGAGAAATATTGTAAACCATGTAAGCCGGTCAGTAGGACAGCAAATCCCGGGCCGAACAGGATTGGGTCCATCCCTATTTAATGCCATATTTACAACCTGGACTCTTCTTTCATAACAATGATGTGTTTTAAAAACCGCCCCAGGCCGATTAATATAAGGATTTTTGCGACTTTGTATAATAATGTTGGCATAAAGTACAGTAACCAACGCGAAATAAGAGAACTGTCACCACCCATTTGATGACCGGTGGCAACAAGCCAAAAAAAGACACACATATTCCAAACTGCAATAATTGCACATAAGTAAAAGATTTTTTCGCCGTAACGTAAGAGTAGTCCCATTTTGTGATCATTTAAAAAAAGATACCTGACCAGTTGAGCGAAGCCCAACGACACCAGCGCAATACTTATGAATACGGTATTCGACCGTTTGATGTAGCCTAATGCATCCCTTAACTCAACCGAACCTCCTGTTTGAGACGCTTCTATAAAGAGCAGTGCAACGCCAATAACACCCATGCACAGAAGAATCCATCCAAGAATCCTAAGCGCCGTACAGTAAAACACCAATAACCGTTTTTTTCCGATAAACTCCACCATTTTTGACTCCCTTATCTTTTTTCCCTTCGGCTGGTTTCCGTGATTCCACCAACTAAAAACTCAAAACTTAAAATTCAAAACTTTCTCTCTGCTTATCCCCGCATTCCTCTGGCGGGAGACAAAGTTACTTCTGTACAATAAGATTCCGCAAGTACAAACAAGTTGCACACCCGATCAGGCTAAACAATCGTTGCACAAATTCTATTATAAAGCTTTTTGTACAAGTCCTCCGGCGTATCATATACGATGTGATTGTACTGTCTTGTGTCGAAATGTTCTTTTAATTTCTCAACATCTGTTTCCCTAACAGTAAAAATAACTTCCCTGCCAAGTCCTTTGGCAAAGCCTGCTTCAAAAAACACTCCACTCCTCAGTTCAGAAAAATCAGCAACCAAAAATTTAGTACGTTTAATTTCGGCAATAATTTCATCACATATTTTTTCATTGAAATCCTGCAAGTCAATTCTTACCGGTTCGTAACCAGCATCTTCAATTGCTTTCTTAATACCATTCTTATAGTAATCATTCATTGATTTGTCAAACCACATAGCAACAAACGCACGATTGTTGCCAACTTCTTCCCTGTTTAAGTTTTCTACTACCTCCCAGAATTTAGTAGTCAGGAAGAAAACATCCCACTGAGGACCTCCTGGAACTTCATTAAATCTAATGTATTTCTGATCATCTAACTCACGTAAAAAAGCATAACATCCTTGTGTATCCGGAGTAAAAAGCTGTAAACGATTTCCTTCCGTGATTGCCAGATTAAGCCTAATAACCTCAAACGGTCTTTTGGCCAATCGACTCAAATTCAGAAGTGTTCTATTAAGAAAATCGCTGGCTTTTTTTGGAAACTCGTCCAAAATATCTTCAATGGAACGCTCAGGATAGCTTAAAACTTTGCGTTCCTTATCTGTCTTATCGCTCAATGCTATGCCGCCCAGACCTTTTAGCCGCTTTTCGTTCAAGATACATGCTATTTTGAATTTATTGTCTTGTTGATCTGATAACCTTCTACTGTCCTGCGGGTCAAGTAAGTATTCACCACAATATTTACACATATACTTGCTTGTATCAGACAATGAATGGATTATATCTAAACTGCATGTAGTGTTACAGAAAAAACACTTATTGTCGGTACTCATTCTATGCCTCCTTGTTTTCTACTGGTATTCTCGTTTATTACTGTTATTAGTGGCAGCCGTAGGATGGGCAGGTTCTCCTGCCCATGCGGATTATTCTCGATTCTGTAATTCGTTTCCTTTCAGCATTCCATTGGGGACACATTACGGCGGGGCAAACAAGTTGCCCATCCTGCGTCTATGCAGTGGTGTGCTATGCACACCCTAACGAAACCAAGAAGCAGCATATCTCACGGGGTTCAGCCCATGAAATAAGTCAAACAAACTCGCTATCTATATTAACAGCGTATCTCACGGGCTAAATGTTGATAGTAAAATTCCCAAAAAAGCATTTTTTTTCATCTACTCCTAAAAGGCTCATTTCCGAGGCAGAAAAGCCAATTATTCACATGAAATTTTGAAAAAGATTTGATTATTTGATCTTTCCCATTCGACGGAGTTTATCCTGAGCAGTGTCGAACGGGCTCAGGGCAGGCTTCGTGGTTATTCGTGCCCTTCGTGGTAAATCTAAGGACGCCGTCTCACGGAGATTTTTCTGAAATTCCCCCGCCTTATAGGGCGATTTTTCGTATAATAATTAACGAATTCATAGATTCGTATTTAGTATGTAGTATGTCGTATATCGTGATTTGAATGAAAAATGAAAAAATATAGAGGCAAAAAAAGGCAAAAAAGAGAGTAAATCCGGTGTTTTTTCGTGGTTAATTTGAAAAAACAAACCCAATTTGCGAATGGCCAAAATGAGCATAAGTATCTATATGAAAGGGTATTATGAGGATTTTTGTGGTTTTGGGTGGCGAAAAAACAAACCCAATTCAAACCCAAACAAACCCAAACAAACCCAATTATATTTAGCCCCCAGATTTTCTGGGGGTTGAAAGACCAATTTGAAAAAACAAAGCCAATTTATGAAAGGACGAAATGACATTAAGTCAATATTAACAATGTGTTATGGAGATTTTGATGGGCTGAGGCAGCGAGAAAACAAACCCAATTCAAAGCCAATCAAAGCCAATTTCAAAATCCAACAAACGCATTAAAGTAACAGAAAGAAAAATAAGGATGTCATGAGGGCTGTTGATAAAATCCAAATTCCAGACAAAATTGGCCGGCTCGCCAAATGGAACTGATAAATATATACCAGCGACGAATCGCTACACCATTCTTGACAGCCCGGCCCCAAACGCCTAAAGTGGCGGCAATGGCAAAGAAACTCTACATAATCGACGGCCACGCGCATATTTACGCGGCCTATTACGCCCCGATGGGCGGGCAGTTGACCGGGCCATCCGGCGAGCCGACCAAGGCGGCCTATATCTTCACGATGGCCATCCTGGGGCTAATCCAACGCCGCAATCCCGAGATGCTTGTCGTCGCGATGGACAGCAAAGCCCCGACTTTCCGTAAGGAGATGTACTCCGAGTACAAGGCGAACCGCAAGGAAATGCCCGAAGACCTGCCGGGGCAGATCGGCCGGATCGAGCAGATATTAGAAGCGATGAATATTCCGATGCTCCGCCTGGACGGCTTCGAGGCGGACGATATCATCGGGACCCTGGCAAAAAAGGCCGGGGCAGACGGTTACGAATGCCTGTTATGCTCGAAAGACAAGGACCTGCTGCAATTGATAGACGAGCATATCAGCACGCTCGATATCAAGACCGATACGCTCACCGATGTCAAGGCGATGTTCGAGAGAATGGGGATCAGGCCGGAGCAGTTTATCGACTGTCTGGCCTTACAGGGCGATACTTCTGACAACGTGCCGGGCGTGCCGGACGTCGGGCCGAAAACGGCGCTCGGATGGATACAGAAGTACGGCTCGCTCGAAAACCTCTATGAGCACGTCGATGAAATCAAGGGCAAGCGGGGTGACAACCTCCGCAAGTTCAAAGAGCAGGCTGAATTGAGCAAGAAGTTAGTGACAATCGACTGCAATGTCCCGGTGGACGTCGATTACGATAATTTTGCGCTGAGCAAATACAACGAAGCTAAACTGAGAGAAATCTTTACCGAG
>Ga0268282_1000517_pt1 | contig 19805 bp, 15 predicted proteins | sample saktaG_12_FD_190133 | JGI IMG/M metagenome (GOLD analysis project Ga0268282, IMG submission 190133) | Saline water microbial communities from Sakinaw Lake, British Columbia, Canada - sak_2011_5_24_120m | ecosystem: Environmental > Aquatic > Non-marine Saline and Alkaline > Saline ...
GGGCTGCGGTAACGGCCGGGTCTTATTTGAAGCAGAAAAACATGGCTATAAATCTATCGGCTATGAACTTTCCTTATACCAATATCTAAGGGGGCTAATAAAAAAGAAACGTAACAGAAGTAAGGTTAAAATAATAAGAAAGGATTTTATGAGGCAGGATATTAGCGACGCTGACGTAATATTTACTTTTTTAGTCGGTGGGGTTATGTCCCGGGTCGGTGAAAAACTAAAAAATAATTTAAAAAAAGGCACAATAGTTATTTCTTACGGTTTTGCCATAACTAACTGGAAGATAGATAAAATTTTAGAGACAAAACCAAGTTTAACCTACATTTACAGGACATAATCCATAACTGATTGCGTTATGTGTTATGCGTTATGTGTTATGCGAAACATAATTTTAGGAATTGACCCGGGACTGGCGGATACTGGCTATGGAGTTATAAAAAAAAATAATAATGGTAAACTAATCTGCCAAGAATATGGGGTAGTAAAAACTTCGGCTGGGGAAGAATTGGGAGAAAGACTGGAAACTATTAATAAAAAACTGGATAAAATAATAAAAAAACATAAACCAAGACTAATAGCGGTTGAGCAATTATTCTTCTGCAAAAACGTAAAAACCGCTTTGCTTGTCGGGCAGGCCAGAGGCGTAATTCTTCTTACGGCCAGACAAAATAAAATCCCGACGGTTGAATTTACCCCCTTACAGGTTAAACAGGCGGTTTCTTCTTACGGCCAGGCCGGAAAACTGCAGGTGCAAAAAATGGTAAAGCTTCTTCTTAATTTAAAGGAGTTGCCTAAACCGGATGACGCGGCTGACGCTTTAGCTATAGCTATTTGCGCTACTAACAGCGAACCGCCAAAAAAATCTTAATAGTCTTAATAACTTTATAAAAATGTCTAAAAAATTAAAAATTGTCCATATCACTTCAGAAGTTTCCCCCTTTTCTAAAACCGGGGGCTTAGCTGACGTCGCCCGCAGCCTGCCCAAGGCCCAAAAAAGATTAGGCCACGAAGTAATTGTTATTACCCCTCTTTACGGACAAATTATTAATAAAAAAAGGGACGGTCTAAAATTAATTTACGATAACATTAAAGTTTTCCTTAACTCTAAAGAAGCGGTCCGGATTAATTACTGGAAGGGTTATCTTATGGACGGCCTGCCCGTATATTTTATTGAAAATAAAAAATATTTTTCTAAAAGAAAAGCTATCTACGGGTCAAGCCATGAAAACGCCCGCTTTTTAATTTTTGACGTCGCCGCCTTAAAACTGATCTCTCTCCTAAAATTTGAGGCTGATATTGTCCATTGCCACGACTGGCAAACCGGCTTAATTCCCTTTTACTTAAAAACCGATTTTCGCTATTCAAAAACCTTAAAAAAAGCTAAAACCATCTTCACTATCCATAATTTAGTCTTTCAACTGGGCCATAATTGGTGGGAAGTGCAGGCCAGATTTAAGGACTACGGCCGCAAAAGAATCCCCCATCTGGCTGACAAAAAAATTGAACACCTAAATTTTGCCAAAAGGGCGATCCTGTCCGCCGATATTATAAATACCGTAAGCGAACAGTACCGCGAAGAAATAATGACGAAAAAGTTCGGCCAGGACCTACAGCGGATTTTGTCTAACCGCGAAGACCGGTTATTCGGCATAGTTAACGGCATTGATTATAAGGCTTATAACCCGGCTAAAGATATTGGCCTTTATAAAAACTACGACTGGAATAAAATCCACCGCAAAAAATTAAATAAAGAATATCTGCAGAAAAAATTTAAACTGCCCGTGGACGTAAAAATTCCGCTTTTTTGCACAACTTCCCGCGTTACCTTCCAAAAGGGCTTTGAATTAATCTTAAAAATCGCCGAACAGCTATTACAGCTTGATATCCAATTTATAGTCATCGGTTCCGGGGACAAAGGCTACCTGAAAGAACTGGAAAAATTATCTAAGAAATATCCGGAAAAATTGGCGGTCATACCTTCCCATGAAGAAAACCAGAAATATGAGACTTTAGTGTATGCCGGCTCTGACTTTTTTTTACTGCCTTCCTTTCATGAGCCCTGCGGCATAAACCAGCTGATTGCCATGCGCTACGGCTGCGTGCCGATTGTCAGAAAAGTCGGCGGGCTTAATGACACTGTTACTAATTTTAACCCGGCCACAGGCAAAGGCACCGGTTTTGTCTTTTCTCAATTTAACGAACTTTCCCTTTTTGAAGCGATTATCAGGGCTTTGGAAAACCATAAACATAAAAATACCTGGCGAAGTTTAGTGGTCCGCATAATGCAGGAGTCAAACAGCTGGGAAATACCGGCCAAGAAATATATTCTCCTTTACCGGAAAGTCCTAAAAATTAACGGAAAAAATAATAAAAATAAAATAACTAAATAATATAACCTGCCTGCCGGCAGGCAGGAAATAAAATAATAGGTTACGAGGCAAGAAGAAAGAGTTTTAAAAGTTAAATCGTTATTATTAAAATATTTTCTGAAAAAATGGATATAGCCAAATTAAAAAACAGAGAAAATAAAGTAATATTAGTTAATAAACAAAATAAAGAGATAGGCATTTGTTTAAAATCTGAAGCCCATAAAAAAGGTAAACTGCATAAAGCTTTTTCAATATTTATTTTTAATTCTAAGAATGAGCTTCTTTTACAACGAAGGGCAAAAGAAAAATATCATTCAGGCGGATTATGGTCTAATACTGTTTGCAGCCATCCAAAACCCGGAGAAATAATAGAAAATGCAACAAAAATCAGATTAGTTGAAGAAATGGGTTTCTCAACAAATTTAAAGGAATTATATTCTTTTATTTATAAGTCTGATTATGAAAATGGGTTATGTGAACATGAATTTGACCATGTGTTTATTGGTTATTATGATAAGGCTCCAACTCCAAATCCTGAAGAGGTTATGGATTACAAATGGATAACAGTAGACGACCTTAAAAAAAATATAAAGAAAAATCCAGGCGACTACACATCTTGGTTTAAGATAATTTTAGAGAATAAAAAATTATTTAAAAAAATAGAACGAACTTAAGTACGCACTTAAAATCAATAAATTACCCGCCGCAAGCGGACAAAGCATCTGCACAATACCTATGTCATTGCGAGGGGCGTAGCGACGAAGCAATCTCATGCTTCTTGTCATTCCCGTCCCGAGGCTTCGGGATAAACTCCGGCGGCCTGCCTGCCGGTAGGCAGGGAATCCGGGATTAACCCGCAGGAAATTTGGTTTTTTAGAATCGTGGAAGAATAAAATGTTCGTGCCGCTAGACCCTGGATCCCGTATCAAGTGCGGGATGACGGTGGGGTGAAACTCGCAATGACAGAATACAAAAAATTTTTCATTTTAGTTTTTAATTTTAAGTTTTAAGTTTTGTTTATGCTTTGGATTAATTTCTTACATCTCTACCAGCCCGTAAATACTGACGCTCACTTTATTAAAGAAGCGACTGAATTAAGCTACATTCGGATAATCAGGGCCTTAGAAGAACATCCGAATATTAAATTCACTCTTAACATCACTGGCGGGTTGATTTTACGCTGGGAAGAATTGGGCTATGAAAATTTGCTAAAAAGAATAAATAATTTAAGAGAGAAGGGCCAGATTGAGTTGACAGGATCAGCCGCTTATCATCCTCTTCTGCCCCTAATCCCGAAAGGAGAGACAATCAGGCAAATTAAAGAAAATGAAGAAATCCTGCAAAAGCATTTTGGCCATAAGTTTAAGCCCCGGGGATTTTTCATTCCGGAAATGGCCTATAGCCCTAAAGTAGCCAAAATTATAAAAAAACTTGGTTATGAATGGATAATTCTGGGCGAAATTGTTGAGAAGGGCAAACTGGGCAAAACCGACTTCAATAAAATTTATGAAGACAAAAACTCCGGCCTTAAAATAATCTTCCGCTCCCGGGAGTTATCCGAGTCTTATGTTCCGGAAACTTTAAACAAAATAATGGCTAAGCAAAAAGACAATAATTTAGCCATCACGGCCACGGACGCGGAATTATACGGTTTAAGGCATAATGACCCGACAGGAGAATTTGAAAAAATCCTTAAAAATCCGGATCTTGAGACCAAAACCGTTTCCGAATTCATTGACGGTCATAAAAAATTAGAAAAAATTAAGCCCATAGCCGGCAGTTGGGTATCGACGGAAGAAGAATTAAAAAGGGGGGAGCCCTATATTCTCTGGTCTGATAAAAAAAATAAAATCCAGAAAAATATCTGGAAGCTGGCTAACCTGGCCTATAAAACTGTAGATAAATACGAGAAAGACGAAAATGCCGTTTGGGCGCGCTGGCACCTGGTGCGGGGCCTGGCGAGCTGTACTTTCTGGTGGGCTTCCGGCAAAGATTTCAGCCATATTTTCGGGCCGCTTTCCTGGAACCCGGACGAAATTGAACGGGGAGTTAATGAACTGATCCGGGCAGTCCGCGCCCTTGATGACGCCACCACCAGAAAAACAAAAATTAAAGCGGAAAAATTATACATAAAAATAAAGCAGATGGTTTGGAAAAAACACTGGACGTATTATTGGAAAAAATAATAATCCCACAAATCTACAAATCCACTACCTGCCTGCCGGTAGGCAAGCAAATTTACAAATATTAGCTAAAGCATTCGGATTAGTATTTGTAAATTTGTAAAAGATTTGTAATTTGTAATGTATGAACATAATCCACAATCTTTTTAACGAAAAATACGTTATAGACTTATTTAAAAAAGAGGTCCTGCCCAGGTACCCCGACTTTATTGATATTAAAAAAATAAAAATTAACGCCCATAAAGACCATATCTGGGAAACGACTTACCACGTTGTCCTTGAATTTAAAACTTTTTTTCTGACTAGAAACCATCAAGTAAAAACCCTGCCTATTTTCTGCTCCGCCCATAGCGATGAACCGCGAAAAAACGTTTACCATGCCTTAAAATATTTATGGGACAACGGTTTTGCTAAAGGCTTTTTAACCATACCTCATCCCCTCTTTTATTCTAAACACTTCCAAGCGACTTTTTACCGCGGTGTCAGCGGCAATAATCTTTACCATTACATAAAAAAAAGAAATTACAAGGAAATTGAAAAGATTATTCCCAAAGCCGCCGCCTGGTTTTCTAAACTGCACCGGCTGCCGGCTAAAAAAGCCTATAATTTTAATAAAGAAAACAGCCGCATCAGAACCGTTATCCCCGGCCGAAATAAAATACTGGCTGACATAAAAAAACAATACCCGGCTTATTATGGAACCTATAAAAAAGCTTATGATATTTTTATTAAAAAAGAGGAAGACTTTTTGGTTTCTACGGAAAAAAGATGGCTAATTCACGGCGATGCCCATGCGGAAAATATTATAAAAATGGGGGAAAAAAAATTGGCCGTAATTGATTTTACGGATATCTGCCTGTCTGATTTTGCCCGCGACCTTGGCTGTTTCCTCCAGCAGCTTGAATATATGGTCATGAGAAAAATTAATGATGAAGAATATACCAAAAAAATAAAGGATCTTTTTTTGGAAAATTACTTTAAGAATGCTAAAATAGAATTAGACGAACAATTACAGGAACGAATTAATAATTATTATAACTGGACGGCTATGCGAACCGCCACTCATCATCTTATAAAAGACAAAGCTGAACCGGAAAGGTCTAAACCCTTAATTGCGTTGGTTAAAAATAATTTAGGTATATAATGTTACAAATTACAAATTCATTACAAATCTACAAATACTAATACAAACATCTTAATATAAAATTTGTAATATTTGTATTTGATTTGTAATTTGTAATAGTAAATATGTTAATTGACCTGCAGCTTCATTCAAGTTATTCTGACGGCTACTTAACGCCCACCGAAGTGGCAAAATTTATTGCCGACCAGGGGGTAAAAGTAGCCGCTCTAACCGACCATAACACGGTTAGCGGCCTGAGCGAATTCAGGCGGGCCTGCCGGAAATACCAAGTTAAACCCATTACCGGTTTAGAACTCTATACTAAACTGGGGAATACGAGATTAAATTTGCTTTGGTTTAATTTTGACGAAAAAGACGCTCGCCTTCACGACATCCTGCGGAGTAGCCAAATCAGGAGAAAGATTAAAGTAAGAAAAATTTTAAAAAAACTGGCAAAAAGAGGGTTTAAAATTGATATCAACAAAATCCTGGACAAATATACGCACTATATTCCCTTAAACCACGTCGTAGACGATGTCCGGGCAATCCCGGCTAATCGAGCCAAGATAAAAAAAGAGCTAAAAATAAAAAACCCGCGGGAAAGTGAAATTATCGGCGAATATTTTCGCAATAAGGGCGTAAGCGTCCTAAGGGAAAGCTATACGGACATAAAAAAAATCCTTTCCTTAAGAAAAAAAATCGGCGGCCAGCTTATTTTTAACCACCCGGGCAAGCACGACCGGCTAAAAAGGGATCTATTAAAAAAATTAAAGAAGCTAGGGGTGGATGGCCTCGAGGTGCTTTCTCCCCATCATTCCATTGGCTCGGTGATGTATGCCCAGACCATGGCCCGGCAATTTGATTTTATCACTACCGGCGGCTCGGATTTCCACCGCCACGAGAGGGAAAATCTTCCTATCCAGAATTCCTGGCAGTATTTTAAAGTGGACTCAAAATATTTAAGAAGAGTAAAAAAGATAATAGGATAACTCTATGGCTGTTGAAACCTATATCTACGATAGAAAATTTTTTAAAAATACCATTGCTCTAGAAGGTTCTTCAGCCAAAGCAGCCGCCAGTATTTTAATAAAATATTTCCATCCCCAATCAGTAATTGATATCGGCTGCGGCCCTGGAATTTATTTAAAAGAATTTGCTGTTCGTGGCGTAAAAGTTATCGGCTATGACGGCTCTCCGACCGCTAAAAAAGAGTCGCCGATGGCTGCAAAAATTAAAATTCATGACCTTTGCCGACCCTTGGCTCTAAAAAAACAATTTGACCTCTGCCTTTGTTTCGAAGTAGCTGAACATTTACCCGCTAAATGCGCACCAACTTTAATTAATACTTTAACTAAAGCGTCATCTCTAATAATTTTTACCGCGGCCACGCCCGGCCAGGGACCAAGAAGTATCGGCCATATTAACGAACAGCCTAAAGAATACTGGATTAAAAAATTTAGGACCAAAAACTTCGGCTTGGACCAAAAACTTACGGCAAAAATAAAAAAAGAAATGAAAGAGAAAAACGTTGTCTGGTGGATTGTAAAAAATTTGATGGTGTTTAAAAAAAATAAATAGTGTCCTTTGTCATTTCGACGATCCTGCCCGGGGCAGGAGAGGAGAAATCTATAATAGCCGGTTAGCGGCAATGACATTTTGTTTATTTGGTTTTCACTGTATTATAGATCTCTCACCGCCGGCTGGCGGTTCGAGATGACAAAAAATGGGAAAATTATCTTTCACCAATTATGAAAAATAGTTTAAAAATCTTAATGGCGGCTTCGGAAATGGCGCCCTTGGCTAAAGTCGGGGGTTTGGCGGACGTGGTCGGCTCTTTGCCTCCGGCTCTGGTTAAATTAGGCTACGATGTCCGCATCGCTCTCCCCCTCTATGGCTTGCTTGATAAGAAAAAAATACTGGCCAAAAAAATACTGGCTGATATTGCTATAAAAAGCGCCGGAGAAGAAATAAAAATAAATCTCTGGCAGGCAAAGGTGAGCGGCATTATAGTTTATCTAATTGACTGCCCAAAATATTTTAGAGGAAAAGAAATCTATAGCGGCAGTAAAAAAATTTATAGCGGCGATAAAGACTCCGAGCGCTTTCTTTTTTTCTCTTTAGCGATTTTACACGTTTTGCCAGCGCTAAAATTCAAGCCGGATATAATCCATTGCCATGACTTTCACACGGCCTTAATTCCTAATCTTCTTCAGACGGCCAAAAATCCTTATTTTAAAAACACCAAAACCCTTTACACGATTCATAACTTAAACCACCAGGGAAAATCAGCCATTGAAGTTTTATCAACCGGAAACCTAAACAAAGATTCTTTAAAATCTTTATCCCGGGACGCGCAGGACGGCGATATAAACTTTATGGTTCAGGGAATAGAAAGTTCTGACTTGGTTAATACCGTCAGCCCGACTTATGCTAAAGAAATTACCACTTCCATTTACGGCGCTGGCCTGGAAAAAGTTATCAGAGCCAATAAAGATAAAATTTCCGGAATTTTAAACGGAATTGACATTGATTTCTTTGACCCGGCTAAAGATAAATTCATAAAGCAAAACTACACTTTAAAAACTTTAGATAAAAAAGCGGACAATAAACTGGCCTTACAAAAGCAGCTTGGGTTAAAGCAAGACAAAAACATGCCTCTAGCCGGCCTAATCTCCCGATTGGTTTGGCAAAAGGGCCTGGAACTTTTTACAGAAGAAGTGGCTAAACTCCCCTGCCAATTTGTTTTTCTGGGCACGGGCGAAAAAAAATACGAGAACCAGCTTAAAAAATTAGCTAAAAAATATCCGGATAAAATTAGCGCCCAAATTACTTTTGATATAAAACTGGCCCAGCAGATTTATGCGGCTTCTGATATTTTCCTAATGCCTTCCCGTTTTGAGCCCTGCGGATTAGGCCAGATGATTGCCATGCGCTACGGCACGATTCCCTTAGTGCGCGCGACCGGGGGACTGGCTGATACGGTCAATAAAAAAATCGGCTTTTCTTTTTCCGACTTTTCCCCCGAAGCTTTTCTAAAAACCCTGAAAGACGCTTTAGACCTATATTATAAAAAACCAAGAAAATGGAAAAAGATGCAGAAAAGAGGCCTGAAGAAAGATTTTTCCTGGAATAAATCAGCCAAAGAATATTTGAAGCTGTATCGTCAACTTTTGAAAAATGGCTAATTCTCCCCCTTGCTAAGGGGGAGTTAGGGGGGTGGTGAGACCAAAAGTAAGAAGTGGGAATAACCTCACCTCACCCAACCCTCTCCTTAGCAAGGAGAGGGAATATAATAAAAGGAAACAAAAAAATAATTATAATTTTATACTACCCTTATGAAGTGCTGTAAATGTAGCGGTAAGCTCTGCTGGCAGAGCCTAGCCAGCTCTATCGGCGTATTTGTTTACGTCGTAATCGTGGCCCTGATTATGTCCAACGGCGAAAGATTATTCGGCAAGATGACTACTTTCTGGGGCCCGATCGCCTTCCTAATGCTTTTTGTCTTCTCCGCTTTAATAACCGGCTCTTTAGTCCTGGGCCGGCCGATTTATCTTTATTTGGACAACAAAAAAGAAGAAGCCGTCAGATTATTTTTCTGTAACATCATTTGGCTTTTCGTCATCACCTTGATTATTTTCGTTTCGCAGATAATCTGGTAAAAATAAATTACAGAATATAAAAAATGAACGCTTGAGAAGGTGTTCATTTTTTGTTAATAATATTATTTTGTTACGTAACATGCTACGTAACAAACCATTCTACCCCTTTACTTTCCGCCTTTCTAGCCAAAAAGTCAAACAAATCCCCCCGCCTGCCTCGCAAGCGAGAGCATTGCGGGCAGGCCTTAATCCCCCTTTTCGAAAGGGGGCAAAAAAGCAAATGAAAAACCCGCTCAGGCGCTTGCGCGCTGAGCGGGTTTTTCTTCCCCATGCTTGAATTACTGGCCTTGCCGTTTTCAAGAGTTCGGGGCAAGCCAATAAACCAAGAAAGAGGGGCTATGCTAATTTTTAATCCTATCTTTTTGTAGATTTTAAATCACCATAGCCCTTTTTGGCTGGCGAAAATTGCCAACCGGCTTAACTTCATTTGTACATAAAGTTAGGTTTTAGTTTTTTAGATTTACCCCGTTAGAAATAATTTTCAAAGGTAATTTCTAACGGGGCTTTTTGAAAGAGCTTATAGCCTTGTTTAAAAAAACAGGCAAATTGGCGCTAATTGTCTTGGCCAAATATATAAATTAATATATAGTGGGTTTATTTTAACTCTTGCTAAGTAAAAATATTTTAATTTTCTTAAACTAAGGCTACGGGCGGGGAAAAGAATTTCTCCAAGACCTCGCTGGTCTGGGAATTTATATGTTCAATGCTTTCCAGGTGATATATATTTTGATTAACCAGATTCTTCTCCTGCCTGGCTTTTTCCATTGACTGGTAAACAGTGCTCAAAATCTGGGCGCTGGCCAGAACAACAAAAAAAGCAATGGACAAACTAAGAATAAGTCCAGACCAGCTGAACTCCTGCTCCATTGCCTTCTTTTTTATTTGATTGTAGGATTTCCAGCCAATAAAACTAAACCCGTTGTTTTTGGCCAGGATATTTGTATTTATCATTTTGTTTTTGTTTTTGCCTGCCCGCCGAAGCTTTAGCGAAGGTGGGTTGATGATTTTTTTGACCATCATTGATGGCCTGTTTTGACCATCTATATACAGTATAGCAAATTTTTCCAATTTAGTCAACCCTGTACCAGGGTAAGCTCGGTACGGGGTTGACTTTTAGAAAATTTCCAGTATAATATTAAAACTATACTTCGCACATTTTCACACACCGAAAAGGAGGCAATATGCCGGAGACAATTGAAGAAAGGGTGAGAAAAGTAATCGCTGACACTCTTGGTGTTGAGCCGGAAAAAATAACGCCCGAGTCGTCTCTAGTATATGATTTGGGCGCGGATTCCCTGGACACCATTGAGGTTATTATGGCCCTGCAGGAAGAATTTGATATTGAAATTCCGGATGAAGATATCCTCGCGACAGACGCTGTCGGCAAGGCCATTGCCGGAAGCGGCGGCGGAAAAGAGCAAAAGCTGACGATTGTCAGCAACATCGTCGGTTATATCGAGGGAAAAACAAAATAACCAATTGGAAATGATATTAGCAAGGGCCCGTTTGATAAAAACAGGCTCTTTTTTTTACTATTCAAATATGATACAATAAAAGCAGAAAAATTATAATTTTACTTTACATTATTTTGCTATGGCCAGAAGAAGAAAATACAGGCGGAGAAAAAAAGACCCCTTGGATTATATTGCCCTGCCTAAGATAAATTTAGACCCAGACACGAAAAAAGGCATTTTTATTGTTCTAGTTCTACTGTTCGGCGTTATCAGCTGTTTAAGCTTATTCAATTTAGCCGGCGGTTTTGGCATATATTTGGCCAAGGGGCTGACTCTTGCCCTTGGCTGGGGAAAATGGCTCTTCCCTATAATTCTTATCGTTTTAAGCCTGCTGCTTTATAACGAAGATAGATATTATATCCGGGGAACAAATTATTTAGGGCTGTTTTTGTTTGTTGTCTCCTTTCAGGCCCTTCTCCATTTCTTTATTGAAGTCCAGCTTTGGAAAGAGATGGTAGGAAGCGGGGCCGGCGGCGGCTATCTGGGCATGTACATAGCCCTGATTTTTTACAATATCATCGGCTTCTGGGGCAGTCTTATAATTTTAATCGGCCTCCTGCTCATATCTTTAATGCTGATGCTTGATACTTCTTTAAATAAATTAATCGGCTCGGAAAGCATTTTAGCCTCGGTTTTTTATCCTTTTAAAGCCCTGTTGGGAAAGACGTTCGGAGAAAGAGATCGTGAGGAAGAGGAAGAAGAAGAATTGATAGAAGAAGACGAAGACTTGTCCTCCGAAATCCCGCCAGATGGCGGGACGGAGAAGGAAATAGGCTTTTCCAATAAAGAAGTGAGCGAAGATTTAGAATTTCCCGAACCGCTTCAGGAAAAGAAGGCAAAAGCCAAAGAGGAAGCGGTCTGGAAAACCAGAAACATAAAAATAGACCTGCCTCTGGCCCTCTTAAACAGCAAAAAAGACAAGCCCACCAGCGGCGATATAAAAAATAATTCTTTCGTAATCCAAAAAACTTTGGAAAATTTCGGCATTGCCGTGGAAATGGGCGAAGTAAGCGTCGGCCCGACTGTTACCCAATATACTTTTAAGCCGGCCGAGGGCGTTAAATTGTCTCACATTACTTCTTTAAATAATGATCTGGCTTTGGCTTTAGCCGCCCACCCGATCAGGATAGAAGCGCCCATACCCGGCCGTTCCTTAGTGGGCCTTGAAGTCCCTAATCAAGTTAAAGCGATTGTCGGCTTAAAAGAAATCTTGGAAGGCAGTGAATTTAAGAATAGAAAAAACAACTTAACCATGGCTTTGGGCAAAGACGTTTCGGGCAAAAGCTGGGTGTATGATATAAATAAAATGCCGCATTTATTAGTAGCCGGCACCACTGGTTCGGGCAAATCCGTCTGCCTTAACTCAATTATTGTCAGTTTGCTTTACCAGAACAATCCTGACGACCTCCGTTTTATCATGGTTGACCCGAAGCGGGTGGAGTTGCCGGTTTATAACAGCATCCCCCACTTGCTAACGCCGGTAATTACCAATGTAAATAAAACTATTAATGCTTTAAAGTGGTGCCTTAATGAAATGGACCGTCGTTTTGAAGTGCTGTCTGGAACCCACCGAAGAAATATCCAAGTATACAACGAGGGCTTAAAACCCGGGCAGGAAAAAATGCCTTACATTGTTTTCATTATTGACGAGCTGGCCGACTTAATGGTGGCGGCCGGCCGAGATATTGAAGGCGGGATAATCCGTTTGGCGCAAATGGCCCGGGCCGTCGGCATCCATTTAGTTTTAGCTACGCAAAGGCCGAGCGTGGACGTTATTACCGGTCTAATAAAAGCCAATATGCCCACCCGGATTGCTTTCTCCGTTGCTTCCGGAGTTGATTCAAAAACAATTTTGGACTCGTTCGGAGCGGAAAAATTATTAGGCCAGGGCGATATGCTCTTTATTGCGGCCGAAATTTCCAAACCTAAACGGTTGCAAGGCGCTTTTGTCAGCGACCAAGAAATAAAAAGAATTATAAATTACATCAGGGCCAAAGGTGGGCAGTCGGACTATGTTGACGGAATAACGGAAAAGCAAAAAGTCCATGGCATTGCCGGCGTGGGCTACAACGGCGACAGCGAGGATGAGGATGACTTATTGGAAGAAGCTAAAGAGCTTATTATAAATTCCGGCAAAGCTTCAGCTTCTTTCCTGCAAAGGCGTTTAAGCATCGGCTATGCCCGGGCCGCGCGCCTGCTTGATATTTTAGAGGAAAACGGCATAGTTGGACCGGCTAACGGAGCTAAAGCAAGAGAAATTATGGTCAGCCCGGAACAATATGAAGACCTTCTTAACCAAGGCGTAAGTGGTGCGAGTTTACATAACCGCGAAGAAGCAGATGAGCCGGACGAATATTTACCAGAAGATTCCTCCTCCGCCAAGGCTACGGAGGACAAGGATGAGGATGAGGATGATGATGAGGATGATGACGAGGAGGAAGAGGATGAGGACAGCGAGGAAGAAACGCCTGACGATGCGCCTGACGATGACAAGGAGAAAGAAGAAGACAAAGATAATAAGGATACACCAACTGATAAAGAAGATGACGACGACGGCATGTATTTTGCCAGATAATCTCACCTCTTGACCCCGTTAGAAGTTTCATTTCTAACGGGGTTGACAAATCTTAAGAAAAGGAGTACAATAAAAAGTTAAAAATATAGTTAAATATAATAACTAAATAACTAAAAATATGTTCAAAATTGAAAACCCATTCAAAAAAAATCCAAAGGAGACGCCGCCTGAAACAGACTTAACTCCGGAAGAACAAGAAATGAGAGATTTGGAAAGAGATTTAAATGACCCGGAAAGCGTGATACAGACGCCAGAAGAGATACTTGAAGAAAAAAAATTAAGGGAAGGGATAGAAACGGCAAATACATTGGATGATTTGATAACATTATTTAAGCAAACACAAGGAATTATGACTTCCAATGGATTTTGCGGTTCAAAAAAAATGATAGAAATATTGGAACTTGCTAAAAACGACCCAGATTCAACAATTACATATATCACCAGAAATCTCGGCTTAAGGGACAAGGTGAAAGAGATAATAGAAAGGCAGGATTTTGAAAAAGATTTGAATGATCCGAGAACCGAAAAGATACTATAAAAAAACCGTAGGAATAAACAAAAAATTTTATAAAAACATAATTATAGAAATATGAAAAAATATTTTATAATAAAAAAACAGTCTAATATAATCTTGGGCTGTTTTATTTTTAAAATAATTTTATGGAGAAAAAAAATAACAAAATTTCTAACGGGGTGAATAAACAGAGTAAAAAACTAACCAAAAAACAAATAACCGAACTTCTAAAAAGCCAGGGGCAAAAATTGGGATTTTTAATAGCCGGCTCAACCCTGCCGGAAGAAGTCAAATTAGAATTAGTGGACCTGACTTCAAAAATGAGTTTAAAGCAGCTGGAAAAACTTTTAAATATCTTTGAAGCAAAATACGCTGATGAGCGGACAAGGGATATTGATAAAAAATATAAAAAGAAATTAAGAGAAACGGTTGATAAATACAAAAATAAACAAGAAGAAATTGACAGAAATTTTTTGGAGCAAGTTGAAGTTATAAAAAAACTATAAAAATTAACAAAAAATATATTTTAATTTTAAAAATATGGGCATAGAAAGTTCTAAAAATCCTTTAGGCAACCAACCTCCCGCAGAAGAAAATCTTAAAACAGGGGCGGCAGAGCCAGACCCAACAACCGAAGAATTAGAAGGTATGGAGCCAATCGGTCCTGAGGCAGGGCCAGATTTAACCCCAGAAACAACTGGGGAAGAAACAGAAGTTGAAAAAAAGAAAAGTTTTTGGGAAAAAACAAAGGCAGTTTTAAACAACGAAGAAATCGGAAATCAATCTACAAAAACTTTAATTAGCTCGACCGCTTCTGTTTTGGGGGTAAAATCTCTTTATGATGTCCCGGAATATTTCCGGGAAAGATTTAAGGTGCGGGGGATGTTTGGCAAGGGCAAAGGCCTTGAAGGTTCAATGGAGGAATTAATGGCCGCTTCTCAGGAGGGAAAAGAAAGACGGGAAAAACCAACCGAAGAAAAAGAAGGGGAGGAAGAACATTCTGAGGTTAGAGAAGCAATTAAGGATTTAAACGGCCGCTTAAAATTAACAAAGGAAGGGAGCGAAAAAGGATCAGAGCAAAGAAATTTAATCGCCAAAATGCTTCGGGAAAACAGGTATAAAGAAACCACTCTTAAAGAAGATAGACATACGGAAATAACAAAAATTTTAGATGATTATACCACGACCAAAGTTACCGGCATTCAAGCGGCCAGAGAATCACTTAACACCTTATTTGTAGCCTCAGGAACATTTGGGCTAAGAGGGCTATCATACGGGGCTTTAGCTATAGCCGAAAGAGGACAGCGGATAAAGAAAGAGGCGCGACAAAAAGATGAAAAAATAGAAAGCCGAGAGCTGTTAAAAAAAGTCTTTATAGACGGAATAAAAGAGACTTATCAAGGCGCCCTTTTTAAAGGCGAAGGCACAGGAAAACAAAAAGCCTTTAGGGCGATAAAATCCTATGGCAGTATAGCCAGATTTATCGGTATTGCCGTCGGTATGAAATTTTCTCCGGGAAATTATAATATTGATAAAGTTTTAAATACTTTGGAGGGTAAAACCAGCTGGGGCGAAATGGGGAATAATTTTTCAGATAATTTTGAAAGAATTATTGACACGCCGGGAAGACTAAAAAAATTTGTCGGCCTCGGAACCGGCGAAGTAGAAGCAGCCGAGATAGAAACTGGGGTTCTTTCTCCTGATGAAAAAATAGCCGAGGCCGTGGAAAAAGCTAAGGGCATACAAGGACTAAAACAAATGGTAGCGGACAAATTCGGGATAAACGTCGAGGGCTTAAAGGACGTTACTGGCGATGGCGATGTTAGCAATGCCGATATAACGCAAATCCAGTCGGAAAAATTAGGGGGATTTGATATAAAAGAACCTCTATCAGCAGAAAATTTTGAAAGTTTACAAGGCGAAAAAAACCTAATAATAGTGCAAAAAATTCTGGCTGATGGCCAATCCAGTGAAACCGAATTAAATATTCTAAAATCTCAATTGCCGGATAAAATAAAATTGGCGCTTTTGAGCGACTCGGCTAACCAAGCGGAAAACCTAGAAAATATTCAGAGAATTGCTGCGGGAAACCCGAAAATTTTAGAGGGACTTAATGAAATTACGGGAAGAGAAGGAATAACGAGAATGGCTCAGATCCCAAAGGGCGGAAATATTTCCGAAGTTTTAGGCAAAGCTATGGCCAAAGACTCGGCTATAACCGTTATTAACCCGGACGGCACAAAAATTCTTGATTTTGACGCTAACTTGGTCCATCCCGGAGATACGGTTATAGAAACCGGAGACGGAGAAATCTGCGTCTTAAAAACTTCCGGGACCGAGGTAGAAGAGGGAATGAGTTTGGAGGGTATTTATGATAAAATTCAGGACAATTTAGATAAAGAAGGCATACCGCAGGAAGTACAGGACTACTTTAACACCAATCGCGCTCAGGGCGGCTGGCTGGGAAGAATTGATGCGGCTGAAGCGAAAAACGCCGGCGAGTTTTGGAAACAATACGGAGAAAAAATTAATAAATTAACTGACGATGGAAAAGAAGAATTTTATAAAAACACAAACTTTAATAATCCGGAAGAAATGGAAAAACAACTGACTGCCCTGGCCGCAGAAGCCGCAAAAGAGGCTGAAGAAGGGGCTGAAAAGAAAATGATAGAAGATATGGTAAAATTCGTAGAAGAAGAAACACCGGAAATGAAATTTTTTACCGGGCAGGAAAACTTAGACCAGAAATCATTTGAGAAAGTTATCGGGGAAATTATCCGTAAAAAATTACCGCTTGATCTTAATCATAAAATGATTTTGGGCTGGTCAAGAGAAATCTCGGTTTTAAGAAATGATTTGGAAAAACTTGAGCTTACTCCTGACCAGGCGCAAGAGAAATTAAATGGGATAAGAGATTTAATGGAAACAAGTAAAAATACTTATGGCACAGATGTTTTTAACCAGGATGTTAAGGATTTTGTTAATAATTATGAAATTCAGGAAGCGCCGGCTGCGCCAGCGGTGGAAGAGGCAGTTGGAACTCCGGTGGCGAGACCGACAGAAACTCCCCCGCCCGCTGAACCGCAAGCCCCGGAAAAAATTATAGGAACCGGCGCTGCCCCTGCCGAAGATTTCAGCGTGCTTAATAAAGACCCTATGGCTGAGTTTCCACAAAATAAACTTACTTTTGCCGATAGTTTTCCAGCTGAAGACAAAGCTAATTATGAAAAATTCTTTAATACCGGTCTGGAAGAAAGAAAAGAAATTATTAGACAGCTGGATGATTGGAGAGAAAGATATGGCGACAAGCCGCAATTTGCAAAATTTGAGGCTGGTGTAACCGAAGAGGTTAATCTAAGAAACAACCTATTGGAAAACATGGCAAAAGAAGCGGCCGCCGGTGATAGCAATAATGAAACAATTAAGGTCATCCAATCTCAAGTTGGAAACTTAGAGCCGGGCACCAGCGCTAGAATGATTTTGGATCACCAGTCAAGCTTAACCGGATTACAAACTACAGAAGAAGGAGCAGGAGACGCTTTAAAAGAGTTAGATAAAGAAATGGACAGGGTTCCTCCCGTCGAACCTCTCCCTCCTGAAAAACCAGAAACAGAAACTCCGCCAGCGCCAAAAATTGAAGAAACGCCCCTGACAACTCCTAAAGAAGTGGGACCTGAACCAGCTCCTGCAGAGAAACTAACTCCCGAAGAAACGCCGATACAGCCAGAAGCCAAAGCAGGGAAAACTCCTCCCGAAGTAAAACCTGACGAAACAACTAGACCGTCAGAAGAATTTGAAAAAATTGCTAAAAAACCGGTGGCCGATATGACCATGGAAGAAAAAATGAAGCTTGTACGGGAAGGCGAACGAATTTATACGAGTGAAACAGCTCAATTGATGCCCGAGGAATCGCAATTAAGCGGACAAGCGCATGACAAAATCGTTGACTTTTTTGAAAATAAAAAACCCCAAGAAGGCTTTCTTGACCAAGCTAAACAAGAAGCCATAAACAGGAGCATAAAATTCGAGTCTTATGAGGGAGCAACAGACCACTTAGATCAAAGCGTAGTGGATGAAATAAATAGATATAATGAGAATACAGGTGCTTATAGTGAAGCAATGGATGAAACTTCAAGATTGTCAGAAGAGTTGGCTGACACTGACAATAATCCTGCTGCCCAAGAAGCTTTAGCTTCCTTTAAAGAAATGGCAACGAGAGGAATAAGCGGAGAAGAATTTAAAAATATTGCCTTGGATGAAGAAAGTGACGAAATTTACAAAAAATTAGAAAGAATCGGCGCAGAAACTAATGACCAAAAACCAACCATCCTCTATAAAGCCTTAGAGGTAGATCAAGATTCTTTAGTTGATAAAATGAAAGCGGAATTTGGGGGAAAAGATATTTTTGACAAAAAGGGAGAATTTAAAAAAGGATTTCTAGGTTTTGCCGGCAAAAATGAACAAGCTAAATCATTGCTAGACGAATACGGCGGCAAAAATCAGGCGGCCGCTGAATATGAAAAATTAGCTGAATTATACGATAAGAAGGAAAGTTTGAGAAATGGCCTGTTAGATAGTTCGAAAAAAATATCTGAAACAGCCGAAGGAGGAGATACCTGGCATATAACCCAAGAATTCATAAAAGACAATTTTACCGGGAATGAAGAAGTCCAAAAGAATTTCGCGGAAATTACAAGAAACGTATTTAAAACCGGTGATGAAAATATACAGAAACTCTGTTTCAATAGATTAATAGCGCAAAATAGACCAGCCATTAACTATTATCTGGCGGAAATGAAAAGGGGCAATAGCGAGAAAGCTTTAGAAACAATAAGCGACTATTTCCGAGTCGGCTTAAGGCAAAATCCCTTGGTAAAGTCCGGCCTGCCAGGTATGAGGGCAACAATCCTAAATACTTGGGCCTCTCAAAATCCATTTAACCCAGACAAAAATTATGCCCAAATACTGGGAGCAAAGTAGTTTGACATAAACGAATATTTTGCTATAATAAAAATAGGTTTTTAACCTATTTTTATTATTTTTAAAGCCAGAATTTATGTACATAAGTTGGTTGGGACATTCCTGTTTTAAAATCCAGGATAAAATCGCTTCTGACGGCGTAACGGTCGTAACAGACCCCTTTGATAAATCCATAGGCCTTAAAGTGCCTAATTTTGAAGCCGATATTGTGACGGTCAGCCATGGCCACCATGACCATAATAACGTCAGCGCCCTGCGCGGCGACCCGTTTATAATTGACAGCGCCGGCGAGTACGACAGGAAGGGGGTAATAATAGAGGGGGTAGAATCATACCATGATGACAAGGAAGGAGCGAAGCAGGGAAAAAATATAATGTACCGGATTGAGATTGATGATATAACCATTGTCCATCTCGGAGACTTAGGGCATATTTTAGACAATAAACAGTTAGAAAAAGTGGGCGGGGCCGATATATTATTAATCCCGGTCGGCGGCACTTATACTTTAGACGCGAAAAATGCGGTGGAAGTCGTTTCCCAGATTGAGCCGCGGATAGTTATCCCAATGCATTATAAAACTAAAAATTTAAAAATAAACCTTGACGGAGTTGATAAATTTATAAGAGAATTAGGCCTTAAACCGACAATTGAGGAAAAACTAAAAATCAGCAAAAGAGATCTGCCGGCCGAAGACATGGAATTAATAATTTTTAATTTACCCCATTAGAAATAACACCCCGCTGCTCTACATTGGGGGGTTAGATTTTAGAATAATTCCGGCGGGATTTAATACCTCGCTGAAATTTCTAACGGGGTTTATAATAACTATGGATAAAAAGAAGATACTTATCGTTGAAGACGACCAGATGATCTGCTCTA
>Ga0268282_1000531_pt1 | contig 19462 bp, 14 predicted proteins | sample saktaG_12_FD_190133 | JGI IMG/M metagenome (GOLD analysis project Ga0268282, IMG submission 190133) | Saline water microbial communities from Sakinaw Lake, British Columbia, Canada - sak_2011_5_24_120m | ecosystem: Environmental > Aquatic > Non-marine Saline and Alkaline > Saline ...
CAATGTTACACAAAGCTGTCTTATCGAGAAACAGTAAATACAAGTTGTATAGTTGAATATGACATCATCAATTTTTTGTTGTTCATTTCCTCACGGGTCATAGGGAAATACAAGGCAAGGGGATCGACCTCAAGTAACTTATCATTCGTCCCATCGGCGATCCTTTTGTCCGATTTATGGAAGATCAGGTGCGAATGCTTCGGGCTGTTAGTTTTGCCACCTGGAAGATCCCATGTGCACTTTTCTCCATCATTCCCCGTGCTGCACGGCCAAGCCGACGAAGAAAAAGACGGCGTAAACATTTCCATTCAGCTCAAACAGCCGTCTGATTGCGTAAACCGCTCAGAAATTACATTACCCACTCAGTCCTTGGAATGACATAACCCTTATCCTGTGCACAGGTGCAAGTGTGGTCCTTGGGCGATCATTTCCAAACCACACATCCCGAAACGTCGGGAGAAAGAGTTCCACTTTGCCTTGCCGATGACGTCTTTGATGTTTTTCCCCGGACATAGAACCTGGGTTATGCAGCGGCCATCCTCCCATGCTGTGGACAGGCGGATTTCATTGTTGTCTCTGCTGGCCAGGAGATTCAGGAAATCGGTAAGGGTATCTGTAAAACGCGCCGAGGCGATATGAATCAAAGGAAGATTCCCGCGGGGCGTGAAGATAATCTTGACATCCTCAAAAAGGGGGATGTAGGCAATCCGTGCGGCGAGGGACGCAAGGAACTGCTGTTTGTCTTCAACCGTGTCCATGATAGCTGCGTCATCATGGGGTGATTTTCTGAAGTCCAGAAGGATTTCTTCCAGTATCTGGTTGAGATCAGCGGCGACGATGTCCTCAAGATTTCGACATCCCTTCGTGGTATTGATAAAATCAAGTAACAGCAGATTTGCCCGTTGTAAGAGGTTGCGCGGGATGACACAGCCCAGCCGTTCCCGATCAAAGAGGGTCCTTATCTTTTGAATGATGCCCAAGGCTCGGTGAGCGAATTCTACTTCCAGCTTTTTTCCGGCTCGCAGGTCCTCGGCTAAGATCCGCAAGGTCAGAAGACCGTCGTCGATTTTGTCTGCTTCAAGAAGTTGTCGGTACTCCTGAGCAAGCTCCTCTTCTTCAAGATTTTCCAGGTGATGGGCAAGATAGTAGAGGCGACCGGCAATGGTGGAAAAAACCTCTTCGGCCTCTGCCAGCATTTCCAGGGCGTGTTCGGTCGTGTACCGAAGACGGCGGGCGTTCATTTCCACGATATCGCCTAGACGCATGGCCTGGGAACGCACCTTTTTCAGCATATCTATTACCAGCGGGGCAGGTATGACCCCGCCGTGGCCAGGACAACACCAGGCGATATCGGCATTTTCCAGCAGCCAGATGAGATGGGTTGCAGAATTGATATAATCCTGCTGAGACCAGCCGCTGATGCCGGCGACCATGGGATTGACGGCAGCCAAAATATCGCCTATGAATAGAATATCTCCGACCTTCAAACATACGCTGTCCGGGCTGTGGCCGGGGGTAGGAAACCATTCAAGGACTTCTCCCCCACCCAGAGGCAGGCGCTTTCTGTAAAAAGGCTCATCGATGGTCGTTTCCAGGTGCACTGTATTGATGGGAATGCTGGTTTGGTCGGGAAGATGAACCTCCCTGGCAAGCAGGGAAGTTCGGATATGGGGCGGCAGCAGTGATATGTCCGGTGAAATACAAGGGTAATCCAGACCATATAACTCTGCGATGGTCCTTTTCGGATCACCGGTACTGATGGCTTCTACAGCATCTTGGTGCACGGCAATCCAGACTGGGATCTGATCGCGCATAGCGATATAACGGGGTAAATGCAGGGAGTGATCAATATGACAATGGGTCAGATAGATAAAAACGGGACGAGGGTTTTCGAGGAAGAGACCCCTGATGATCGTTTCTATCTCCCGTGATTGCTCCTCCATTGCCCCCGGATCGATGAGGGTGATCTGTTCCGGAGATTCGATGAGAAAGGTATTGGAAGACAGGACATCCGGCTTCCGGAAGTATGGATAAATACGGATCAGTCTGGTGCCCAGAATGGGCTGCCATTGCCGGTTAAGAAGGGTCATATTTAGGAATGGACACTTGCCCTTTTGATTTTGCTCTATGGATGATCATATAGCACCTTTTATAAGGAGTTCATTGCCTCTTGTCAAGGCTGAACTCGTCAATATATTAGCATACCTCATCTGGAATTTAGTATGGTAAAAATAGAAGGATGCCTGACTTGACAGGTGCCTCTACAACTCCGCGACGCACGACATCGAATTGAGGCAAGGATTATCAATCGTAAGCTGCACAAGTAGTATAAGCCTTTCTAATAAGCGTCATTCTGCAACTGCGCAGCAGAATGACGCTTATTAGAAACAAACGAACAGGAAAATTGGATAAATTCAAATTGCATACAGGGAATCAATATCACAACTCCATAGTCAATTCTCACACTGTAGACAGCTGCTATTGTCTTAACAGTTCTGGATATTCGGGAAACAGTACACACATTGTTGTTTCTTTCCTTCGGAAAATAGATATACTATTTCTTTAATTCCACTATCAAATATCAAAAAGTTTAGCCTATTGCTTGCAAACGTGGGGCAAAAAGGAGGAGTGAATATGAAAATAAAAAGCGTTTTGGTTTTGAGCATGCTTTTGCTTATCGGCGTGGCGTTTGGAATAACGCAGGCGGTGGCTGGTAAGCCGGGCCTTAAACCGATTGCAGAGTATGAGGGGGCCTCGCTTTACAAGGCCGGGAAATTTAACGTTGTCGAGCTTCACGGCAATTTTCGCCAGATGGGGAGGCAGTACGGGCATCTGCTGAAGGATGACCTCAAAAAGTTTTACAAGCTGGCTATTGTTGATGGCCTCGTAAAGGAAAAACACCTCGACTACAAAGTGGGGAAATATGTGGCAGCAGAGATCTTTTCAAGGTGTCCGCAGCGCTTTAGGGAGATTTTTTACGGGATTGCGGAAACATCCGGCATGGAGCTTGAAAAACTGCTTATCTTGAATGAGCTTGTCACCCTGGCTCATATTATGGGAGAAGATGTGCATTGTTCCTTTATCGCGACATGGGGTGATTACTCGGCGGACGGGACGATGATTACGGGACGACACTTCGATTATCCCGAGCTCTTCAACAAATTCGCTTTGTGACAGTGGCGATCTATAATCCCACTGACGGTAGTGTTCCGACCGCCACGGTGGGGTTCCTGGGCGGTGTTGAAGCCGTCACGGTGATGAACCGGAGTGGGCTTTTTGCAGAGGTTAATGACGGCACTCCATCGGGTGGAAACATAATCATGGAAAACAGTATCCTGAATTTTATACAGATCCTTGGTTTTCTCTTCAATTCGTACGATATGACCCAACTCGACGCGGCGATGTTTTCCTCTAAACCCCCGGTCGCTATTTTGCTCAATGTCGCGGACGAAAATGTGTCTTATTCGTACGAATGGGCCACATTCGGCATAAGGCGGAGGGGTCAGGATAAACCGGGGCTGCTGGTTTCAACCAATCATTTCGTGGATCCGTCCTGGGGGATCGCCCAACCTTCGGTAGACGTCTTTCAAACTTTTTCTCGCCGTGCCAATCTTCTTGCACTTGGCGAAAAATACAAGGGCGAGTTCAGCGTGAAGGTAATGATGAAGGTTCTTGATACGCCTTACGACAAAGGTGGCGCTCAAAGGTCACACAACATCTATGAAACAATCTTTGTACCAAAGGATCTTAAACTCTGGGTGAAAACGCCCCGCACATCGGACTGGGAGGCCGTCGACCTGGCACGCCACTTCGATAAGAAAGTTAAATATTGATAAGAGATTGCTTTTCCGGGAAGGGAGTTTAGGGAAACCAAATATTTGTCCCCTGAATATATATCCGCACTTTCAACCTGAAAGTATTGCAGCAATGCCTTGTCGAATATCACCACCAGTTATGATATTTTATGACATTCAAATCATACTTTAAGAGTTAACGAGTTGACCGATACAACTCTGTTATGAAATTTAGAAATTGTTGATTTGTTTACGTTTAAAGTGATATTATAAAGTCCATGGAGTAACCGTCTTATTTGATTTCGCTTATATAAAATTTAACAAAAAATGTAGTATCTATTCAATGCTTAACTCTGGCCTTAATAGAACCTTAGTCCCACAATAATCATAGCGAAGGACAGGACCACGGCGGAAGGCTTAGAGGTATAACTTCATAGTCTTGCTGCCGGCATAGCGGGCAAAAGCGAAAGGTGGTTTGAAAAATGTATGTTCCCCTACAGTATCAGGTTTCGGAGTATGACTGCGTACCCATTACCTTTGTCAATGCAATTACTTACCTCTTTGATCGCCAATCAATTCCCCCTCTTGTGATCCAGCGTATTAACATTTACAGTCTGGATACGGTTTCAAGAGGTGGAAAACTCGGAAGAGGGGGGACGAGTCCTTACGCTATTCGCCTTATCGGAAACTGGCTTAATTCCTATAAAACCAAAACTTTTTCAGTTTCAACCGAGTATCTATTGGAAGACCAGATCCATCTTCGAGAAGGAAGTCCCATCATATCCTGCCTCGAAGAAGGAGGCGTCGCCCTGTGTAATATCTACCTGGGGCACCGCGAGTGGCATTATATATTGGCCCTTAAGGTCGAGGAGGACTGGATGTACTTCTTCGACCCCTATTATAGACAATCTCTCAGGGGGTTGCGCGGTATCGTAAAAATTCTGAAAAGCGAAGACGGACGGGCTCCCAACCTGGCCATCCGGTGCGATTGGCTGGATTCTCAAAGAGAACAGCAGCGGTTCTGTTTCGGGGAAACACCCGACAGGGAATGTCTCCTCATGTGGGGACAGAGGTGAGGCTCCACGAGGGGTATGGTTTATATTATCAATTTCGCCATGCAAGAAGATCAAGACCCTTTTACATAATCAGCAACGATGATTTCAAGCCTGTCCGATTTTGTTGCCGGTTTTAAAACGGATTGAATTGAATCAATGTCCAGGGGCGACTTTATATGTCTTACATAAGACTGATATCCGGAAATTACATGATTAAAAACATTATCAGTAAGCGGTTGACCACCGGTGGTCATGGAGCAACCATTATGCAGTACCAAAACTTTAAGAGGAACATTGCGACTGACCGCCTCAATTAATCCCATGTGTCCGGCAGCGACAAAAGCATAATCTCCGGTTATCGCCCAAACGCCCCGCTTGTCTGCCAAATGTGCGCCTATTGCCAGTGGCAGACTTCCACCGTAGTAAGTGGTTGCGTCGATGCAGTTAAACGGTGGAAAAGCAAACAGCGATGAAACGCCGGTGTCACCGCTTACAAAACCCATTTCTTTCCTCAGTTGGCGGAAAACCTGAAATAGCGGCATATAATCGTGAATCATCTCTTGCCATTTAGGCGGAAGGTCGGCAGGGATCTGTAATGGAGCCGGCCGCTCCACCTTACTCCAGTCCCTCCCTGCCAGCTTTGCCTGCAAAATCCGAAATTGATAGCCTGCCAATGGCGGGCAAAGAACATGGCGTAAAGGATCCCGGTGATAGGAAACCTGCGGCACAGTTGAGCGAAGCGTAAGCTTTTTCACCTCTTCATCCAACTTGTCGGTATCAATTAATATCGCAACCGGCAATTGGAGTTGCTCGGACCAACGGAAGCAATCCAGGATATCCTGATAAATTGTCTCATCTTCAGGAATTTTGAAAGGGATTCCGGTTCCTTTAGCAAAATAGGCATAGTCGAAGATATTGTCGGAATGTCGGCCTTTTTTATCGTAGGTTATAATTACTACAAATCCGGCAGTCGTTCCAGCCGTCAAAGAATCAATCACACTGTTGGCTGCCTTTGCCAGCCCGTGGGATTTTATAATGATTGCCGACCGCTGACCGTTCAGACTGGCGCTGTAGGCAATCGTATAGGCCACTTCTTCGTTATAGGAATATGGAACGCTCTGGGGGATGATTTTGTTATATTCGTCAAAAATTTTTGCTGTTCCGGTAGCCGGTACACAAAGGACAGTATCAGCGCCGGCGTCATGAACGGCACTGGCAATGGATTGTTTCATGGGAATGGTCTCGACCGATTCGCTTATTGTCTCTCCCGAATCCGGGACTATTCCTTTAATCTGGCAACTGGACAAGGCTAACCCTGCCGTGGAAAGTCCTATTATCTGCAAAAATTTTCTGCGTGACATGTCGTAGTACCAAAGCATCACCGATCTCCGTAATATTTTCAAGCGGGGGAATCTGTCAGAAGAGTTATTTCTTTTTCAGCCAGGCCGCCAGGTTCACGTCGATGTGAAAAATCTGATAAAGAACAATCCCAAGAATGGTAGTTGCCGCCAGCGGGTTACTGAAAAGTGGCTGCAGGAACGAAGGCAACTGGGCAAAAAGTTCAGGTACGAAACCGGTGCTGAGTCCAAAAATGATAGCTATGCCGGCAACAGCTATCTTGCGCTGGTCCAGGGGCACTGAAAGCATCTCATTAACGCCGGTCAAAATCATGAAACAAATGGCAAAGATTATGGCCGCCCCCATAACCGATGAAGGAACCAGAGCAATAGCAGCCGCAACAACAGGGAAACAGCCGGCAAGAATATACATGACACCCATACAAACACCAATCCAACGACTCACGGCACGCGTTGCCGCGGCAAGCCCCACGTTACTAGAAGAAGTATCAACCGCAATGGCTCCTATCAAACCGGCCATCGCCGTACTTAATCCGTCGGCCATCAATCCGCCTGCAAGCGGTTTCATGTCAGGTTCCTCCAGATCCGGCCGCGTGATTTTCTGTGCCGCAAGCAGGTTGCCGAACGACTTGAGTGACCCGCAGATGGAAATGACCATAAACGGCAGAACAAGAGACCAGTCAAAGGCCAGACGAAACTGCGAAAGTCCGGTAAATGGAATAGCGAATACAGGAACTTCACTCATCATTTGGTATTGGACCGGATCAAAAGGAGAAATGAAAAGCGCCACTCCCCACCCGACAAAAACACCGATCAACAGACAATAAAGTTTCACTTGTCCCTTTCCCCAAACATTGCACCCCACTATCACCATTAGCGTCACGCACCCCACTACGATGTCCTGCCAGATAACCTCGTCACCGGCAGCAGGAGAACCGCAGAAGTTGGCAAAAGCCATCGGTATGATACTGACTCCTACCATCATGACCGTCATTCCCACAACAAGCGGCGGAAACAGGGAGCGCAATCGGGAAACGACCCTTGAGAGAAACATCTCAACAAAGCCGGCAAAAACCAGCATTCCCTGCATCAGCGGCAAACCGCCCTGGATAGCGGCAGTAAAGGATAACGCCAGGTAAGAAGGTCCGCCAATGTTCGGACAAAGATAGCCGGACCCGATCCAGCCTAATCGCAACGCCTGCATAATGGTACCTACCCCGGAGATTATCATGGTCAAACTGACCATACGAATGGCCATCTCAGTCGACCCGCCGATTTCCTTGACTAACAGCACGGGAAGCATGGCGCCGAGTATCAGTAACATTCCCTGTTGAAGGCTCAACAAGATAAGGTGAGGTACCGGCGGTACGTCATTTTGCCCGTAAATCAATTCAGTGTCCGGTTTTGATGATGCCATTGATGTCACTCCTTACTGTTGCCAGGCGCTACGCGGCGCATTGATCACCGTACCGACGATAACCGGCTTTCCATCCATCATGCAGCGCCGCGCATAAATAATTTTTTTCTGGTCGTTCATCGACAAGGGAGAGCGTGCATACAGCACAACCTGTGCCTCGGTCTCGGTCTTTAATTTCTGTAAAAGGTTTTTGAACGGATAATGACCGACTGCGTCTTTGAATTCCAGCAAGTTGCGCTCATAGAGTTTCTTAAAAACCGGGTCGATAATTGACTGTCCGTTTTCATGCAGCAGGAATACGGCAGTGTCGTAGAAAAAATACGGACCGGCCGGGGTAAGCAGTTCAACCAAGGCTCCCTTACCGTGCGTCTTCAACAGGTGCTCGGCATCTATGACGGCAATCCGGGCAAACTCCAGTTCAGAACCAATACCGTAATGACCTCCGCCAACATAACATTCAGTGCCGTCCGGCAACCTCGCCTCAAGATTGCATGAAGATTTCCATTCCAGAAACAGGCCATGCGGCCGATTCCAGTAGTAATGAATCCAACCATATCGGTTGCGCGGATTTTTTATTTCGCGGGAAATCAGTTTATGCAACGGTTTCCCAAGCTGATCGGTAAACTTGTCCAACCTTGTGCCAACCAGAGCGGGGTTCTCACCATGGTAAAGGCACAGTGCATCCGATAAGCGATAAACGTATAAATACAGGCCAAGCTGGTCGGACTTCATCTTATCCAGAAGCGGGAAGGCTTTGTCACCTTTTTCTTCCAGAAGAGTTTTGGCCTCGGTAACAGTCTTGACAAGTTCACGCGTGACACGAAATGTGTACTGGCGATACAACTCGTCATGCGTTTTCATGAGATAGAGCAGGCGTCCAATGATAACGCACAGGAACACCAATGCCAAGAGGGGTAGAATAAAGCGTTTCGCATCTTTTGATCGTCCGGGTTGTCCCTTCAATTTATTTCTCGGTTTCTCTTCCATTCTCGGTATCCTCTAAATCGCAGGTCTTTTCACACTAATGCTAACGCCGTTTATATTAATGACAGGGTTTTTGGTTATCGATGGGTTTTTATCTTAACAGAGACATATCGAAAAGCAAGTGTGTTTTTTCAGGATTTTACCGGGGAGATATGATTTTGGGAGGCTAACTCTCTTGGTCTACGAAAGGAATAATGGGTCGCAAATGTTAAATTACATACAGTGGCAAGCTACTATCTAACATCTTTGTCTCGAAGATATTGGTGACGTTTTTAAACAGATATATTAACTTTGGAAATTGATAACGGAGTTGAGATATTAATTCACTGTATGCAATTTATGGGACGGACTTATACCTTCCTCCGTTAGCTTATTTCTTCCTGAAAGAGTTAACCATTCCATTTTGATTTTTATAGTAGATTTCATATGGTAATCCTGATAAGAAGGTTTCCCTTGAATGACATCGTTAATATGTAAACGGATTAAATTATAAAGGTTTTTAGATGATGAAAGATGAAAACAAGACGAAAGAGCAATTCACAAAGGAACTGTCAAAAAAGCGCCTGCAAGTTGTTGAACTGGAAAAATCAGAAATCGAGATCAAGCGGGTGGAGAAGGCACTTCAAGAGAGCGAAACGAAGTATCGATTGCTCGTTGATAATTCATATGACTTGATCTGGACCTTAAATGCAGATGGCGTGTTCACTTTTCTCTCTCCCTCATGGATTAGAACACTTGGATATGAACCATCCTATATGATCGGCAAGCCATTCCAGTCTATTGTTCATCCTGATGAAGTTGCCATTTGCGAAGATTATTTTCATAAAGTAATCCAGATTAAAGAACAAATGCCAGGCCCGGAATACAGAGTAAAGCACGCTGATGGTACTTGGCGATGGCATGAAGCAAACGGCACCCCTGTTTTTGGTCCAGACGGTTCATTCAATTCTTTCGTCGGCGTTTCAAGAGACATTACGGAACATAAGCAGGCGGAGGAAGCGCTTCAGCAATCAGAACGCCGACTGAATGACATGATCGACTTTCTCCCCGATGCCACACTGGCCATTGATAACGAGAAGAAGATCATCGTCTGGAACAAAGCCATTGAGAGAATAACCGGTATTAAAGCAGAAGACATGATCGGTAAGGGCAATTATGAGTATACGATTCCTTTCTATGGGAAGAGGCGGCCCCAACTCATGGACCTTATTTGGGAGCCTGAGCATAGCATTCTCGAAAAGTACCCCCATGTAAATCGTGAGGGAGAATCCCTGTCTGCTGAGACATTCTGTGGCGCCCTCTATGACGGTCGGGGCGCCCATGTCTTTGCCAAGACATCTCCGCTTCATGACCGGAAAGGCAATGTAGTTGGAGCCATAGAGTCAATCCGCGACATCACCGAGCACAAGCAGGCGGAGGAGGCACTGAAAGCCAGTGAAAAACTTTATCGCAGTGTCATTGAAAATATTAACGACTCATTCTACCGAACCGATGCACAGGGCAACTTGATAATGATAAGCCCTTCAGCAAAGAAACTGCTCGGTTATGACTCGGTCGAAGAAATGATCGGGCTCAATATCGCCGAAGCTTTTTATTTTAATCCTGAAGACCGTAATATTTTTCTGTCGGCAATAAAAAACCAAGGGATTGTCATAGATTATGAGATAATATTAAAACGCCGTGACGGTACTCCTGTAACAGTGGCAACGAGCAGTCATCAATATTTTGATGAAGATGGAAACGTGCTCGGGATTGAGGGTGTTCTGCGTGATTTTACTGAACGAAAACAGGCAGAGGAAGCCCTTCGGGAATCGAAACAGCAGTTGTCTTATATTATTGATTTTTTGCCCGATGCAACTTTTGTTATAGATAAGGAGGGTAGGATTATAGCTTGGAACAGAGCAATGGAAGAAATGACGGGGATCAAGGCTTCCGATATGCTGGGGAAAAGTGATTATGAATATTCCTTGCCGTTTTACGGGATTCGCCGGCCTTTACTTATAGATCTGGCATTCATGTCCGGTGAAGACATTGGAAAGAACTATCATTCTGTAAAGAAAGAAGGGGACATTATTTTAGCCGAGACCGATTCACCCGTAAAGGGAGAAACCCGTTCCCTCTGGGGTATAGCCAGGCCTTTATACGACAGTGAGGGTAATATCGCAGGGGCCATTGAGTCTATCCGCGACATAACCGATCTGAAAAAACTCCAGACCCAAATCCGCCAAACCCAGAAGATGGAAGCCATCGGCACGCTTGCAGGCGGGATCGCCCATGATTTTAACAATATCCTGAGCGCCATCATGGGATACACCGACATGGCGCTCACAGACCATAAAATTGATAACCTCCTCCGGCGTTATCTTGAACAGGTTTACAAGGCCGGTGAGCGAGCACGGGACCTGGTAAAACAGATCCTCACCTTCAGCCGCCAGAGCGATGAAGGTCCTCGTCCCATGAGGGTCAGCCCGATTATCAAGGAAACGCTGAAGCTCCTCAGGGCGTCTTTGCCCTCGACAATACAGATTCGCCAGAGCATCAAGGCTGACCCGGATACAGTTCTTGCCGATCCCACACAGATTCATCAAATTCTGATGAATCTGTGTACCAACGCTGCCCACGCCATGCGTGGCGGGGACGGTGAATTGAAGATTAGCCTCAGCCCCGTGGAACTTGATGTTCGGGATGATTTGACCGCTCACAATGTCTTATCTCCCGGAATGTTCCTTAAGCTGACGGTTAGCGATACAGGCGTCGGCATAGCGCCTGAGGTCATGGACCGGATATTCGAGCCTTTCTTTACTACAAAGAAACCGGGGGAAGGAACAGGCATGGGGCTTTCTGTTGTATACGGCATTGTTAAAGGCTATAGCGGCGCAGTTACCGTAGACAGCGAGGTAGAAAAGGGGACTCAATTCCATGTGTATCTCCCCCTCCTGATAGAAGAAGAGACCGAAAGAAAAAGGGAGGAGACAGCGCATATCGCCGGAGGGAAAGAACGGATCCTTTTCGTGGACGATGAGGAAAACCTCGTTCAGCTTGGAACGGACATGCTAACAAGTATCGGGTATGAGGTCACCGGGAGAACAAGCAGCCTGGAAGCCCTGGAACTCTTCCGAAACAGACCTGACAGCTTTGACCTTGTGATTACCGACATGACTATGCCTAACATGATCGGCACCGATTTAGCACAGGAACTCATGCGTATCCGGCCTGCCATCCCGGTAATTCTCTGTACGGGATTCAGTGAGTTGATCACGCCGGACAGGACGAAGTCTCTCGGCATAAGGGATTTTATTATGAAGCCCATCATATTGAATCAGATTGCCGCATCCATCAGGCACGTGCTTGATCGAAAGGAATAGTTGAAGACAGGATATAATGGGAAAAATTTTAATCATTGATGACAATCAGTTCAATGTAGAAGCGTTGAGTGACATGGTCGTCAGTATGGGACATGAAGTTACCTGTGCCTACACGGCAGAAGAGGGCCTCAGGGCAGCCCAATCTCATAACTTCGATATCGTCTTTTTGGATGTGCAGCTTCCCGACGGTAATGGTCTGTTACTCTTGCCGAGCATTTATGCAACACCATCCGCCCCGGAGGTGATCATCATAACAGGGTTTGGAAGCCCTGATAGCGCTGAGCTTGCCATAAAAAACGGAGCCTGGGATTTTATTGAAAAACCGTTGGAAAGAAACTTGATAGAGCTCCCCCTGGTGCGGGCCCTCCAGTACAGAGAAGCAAAAGAACAGAAAAGAACACCCCTGATGCTGAAGCGGGAGGGCATTGTCGGCAGCAGTTCGATAATGGAAACATGTATGGAACTTATTGCCCAGGCAGCGGCTAGTGATGCCAATGTTCTCATCACCGGTGAAAGCGGAACAGGAAAAGAACTTTTCGCCCAGGCCATCCATAACAATAGTTCACGGCGAGTCATGCCCTTTGTGACCGTAGATTGTGCTTCCCTTCCTCCTTCTATCATCGAGAGCATCCTCTTTGGTCATGAAAAGGGTGCCTTTACTGGAGCTGACAGAATTCAGGAGGGTCTGATTAAACAGGCCGATGGCGGTACTCTCTTTCTCGACGAAGTGGGTGATCTTCCCTTTTCCGCTCAAAAGGCTTTCCTCCGAGTTCTGCAGGAGCATCGTTTCCGCCCCCTGGGCGCCAAACGGGAAGTCAAAAGCGAATTCAAGGTGATTGCCGCAACCAACCGTGACCTCGATAAGATGGTTCAGGAGGATAAATTCAGGGAAGACCTCCTCTTTCGCCTGCACGCTTTTACCATCGAACTACCACCGCTGAGAGAACGTCCCGGGGATATCAAAGAAATCATCTTTTACTATGTGAACAAAATATGTACGCGGCATGGCACAGAGTTAAAAGGCTTCTCCCCCGAATTCATGGAGGCCCTTTGTGCCTACGACTGGCCGGGGAACATCCGTGAACTGGTTAATGCCTTGGAAAGTGCCCTCGCAACGGCACTCCACGAAACAATACTGTATCCCAAACACCTGCCCACGCACATCCGTGTACACTTAATTCGAGACGCCGTCTCTAAAAAGGATGATATCACCATACCTCCCGTGAAAATGGCTACACTGAAGGAACGAAGGGAATCAGCCTTTGCCAGGGAAGAACGGCAGTATCTCCAGGAGCTGATGGCCATGACGGGAGGAAATATCAGGGATGCCTGTAAGATATCCGGCCTACGCCGGGCACGGCTGTACCAACTTATCAAAAAGCACGGTATTAAAATACCTGATTAAATGTAACCCATCACTGCCGAAAAGTTGTCTAAAAATAATAGACAAATTCCATTTTATTCAGACTGAATCTGGTCTTTTCAGACAAACCGTCATGTGCCTTTAATCCTCACTACCATCTAATTACCTGGAATAACAGAAGATGCAATAAGTAACAATTATGGCATGCTTGTTGTAATGTGTTTACGCAACTCATTCAAGAAACGTATCTGGGAGCATGGCATGGCATTGCTTATTTATTCAACAAGGACAGAGGGCGCAGAAGAACGACTCCTCAGAGTTATTGGATTACTGCACCCAGAGAACAAATTTGAGATCTGCCGATCAATCGGCGAGTTGTCAAAACGACTTCGGCAACCATCTTTCAACCCGACAATAGCCATTCTCCTCGCCTCTTCCAGGGAGGATTTTGAGGATATCCTTTCCATCCGGGACCTTTTGTGGGACACGAAAATCATCCTTATTGTACCCGACACGAGTCCGGATACAATTGCGAAAGGACATACTCTGAGGCCGAGATTCCTGAGTGATTGTAACAGTGATTTTCTTGATGTTACTGCTGTTCTCAGCCGGATGATCAGGAATCTAGGTCATGATAACAACACAGACACCCACACCTGAATGAGCAAGGAAAACGTGGTTATCATGTATAATACATTCCGGCATGGCCCGGGCTGATAACAATGTTGAGATATCCTTTGATATTAACAGGGATGAAGTTGATGTTTCAGAAAGAGGGAATGTAAATCGTTTACTCATAATACTTTTTAAGGAGAACAGAAATCATGAAAAAAAGGACACTTGGGTTTAAATTAGTTTTTGGAGGGATCATCGCCGTACTGATTCCGTTACTGGTTGTAGGACTTTTTGCTTCCATGAAGGCATCGGGTGCACTCGAAGCGGCTGCAAAGGACCGTGCAATCAAAAGTGCCAGCAAACTTGCTGACACGGTGCAGGAGGTACTTGCGGTCGAAATCAAGGTTGCTACTGAAATTGCCATGAGCAGTGACGCCGTAAGCGCTGCCACCAGTGCCAATGTTGAGGCAATGAACAGGAAACTTGCAGACGCTATGGGAAAAATAGGGAAAGACTATGAGGCGATCATGATAACCGATGCAAGCGGAGTCGTTGTCTCCGATGGCAACAATGGTGATTACAAAGGGTTCTCTCTTGCAGACCGGGGTTATTTCCAGAAGGCGAAGGGTGGAACAGCGAACGTGGGTGCCGTCGTCAAATCGAAAAAAACAGGGAATCCCATTGCTACTGTCTGCGCGCCAGTTACAGAAGATGGAAAATTTGTCGGCACGGCTGTTATTGCCCTAAAAATTGATTATCTTGCAGAGAAAGTGGCGGCGAAAATGGGGCAGACAGGATACGGCTTTATGATAGACCGAACAGGACTCATTATTGCGCATCCCGACACGGCCAAGATCCTCTCACTGAATATTACGACAGTAAATGGTATGGAAGATATCGCTGAAAATATGACCGCTAAAAAGACGGGGAGTCAAAATTATGTCTTTAAGGGAACAAAAAAAATCGCGGGCTTTGCCCCTGTGGAACTAACCGGGTGGAGTGTCTGTATAACACAGGATGAGAGTGAGTTTCTGGCGGCAGCCCATTCGATCCGCAACTTCATCCTCATCGCCATCATTATTTTTCTCGCTTTGACCATTGTTGCCGTAACGTTTTTTGCCAGAAGCATTTCCTTGCCAATCAAGGGCACCGTTGACCAGATGACTGAAGCGGCAAATCAGGTTTCCACGGCATCGAGCCAGGTTGCCGCTGCCAGCCAGTCTCTCGCAGAGGGGGCGTCCGAACAGGCCTCAGCCCTTGAGGAAACTTCATCTTCCCTTGAGGAGATGTCTTCCATGACAAAGCAGAACGCGGAGAATGCCGGCCAGGCAGACAGCCTCATGAAGCAGGCAAATCAGGTCGTCCAGAAGGCGAATGAGTCCATGGAAGGCCTGACCAGATCAATGAGAGAAATAACTGCCGCCAGCGAGGAGACATCAAAAATCATCAAGACCATCGATGAAATCGCCTTCCAGACAAATCTTCTTGCGTTAAATGCTGCGGTAGAGGCTGCTAGGGCAGGAGAGGCAGGAGCCGGGTTTGCGGTGGTTGCCGAAGAAGTGAGAAATCTGGCCATGCGAGCGGCCGATGCTGCAAAGAACACAGCAAACTTAATTGAAGGTACGGTTAAAAAGATAAACGATGGTTCTGATCTGGTGATAAAGACGAATGAGGCATTCGCCGAAGTCGCCGGCAGCTCCTCCAAGGTAGGTGAACTGGTCGGTGAAATTGCGGCGGCATCGCAGGAACAGGCCCAAGGGATCGACCAGATCAACAAGGCTGTTGGGGAGATGGACAAGGTGACGCAGCAGACGGCAGCCAATGCAGAAGAATCCGCTTCCGCATCCGAAGAGATGAATGCTCAAGCGGAAGAGATGAAACGTATATCCTTGACACTGGTCAACATTATTGGCGGAAGTTCAAACGGCGCCGGGAATGGTAATCGGGCGGACATCCATGTAAAAAAGGGAATACGCGGGGCTTTGGCAGCAGTCACTGCCATGAGAGGAACAGGCAAAGATGTTGTACCCTATAAAAATATAGGGAGAGAAATCCGACCTGACCAGATGATTCCCATGGAGGAAGGTCAATTTAGGGACTTTTGATGACAACCAATTAAAATCCTTGTTAACGATCAAGGGGGACCGGATCTTATGGATACTCATTTCCGTGGAAACCAGAGGGTGATTGTGAATAGTGATTTCAGAAATATGATTTAAGAGAGTCTCTTCACTCTTATATTCTCAGCAATGGCTAAACAGTAAAGTAATGGAGGGTACGAAACAATGGAAGCATTCGTAAAAACAATTGACAGTGGGGTAAAAGTCATGGCTGACCGTGAGGGAAAGTACCTGACATTTGCTCTGGCGGCGGAAGAATATGGAATTGGTATCCGGAAGGTCAAGGAGATCATTGGACTGATGGCGATCACCATGATTCCTCAGACACCGGCGTATGTTAAGGGAGTTATTAATCTTCGTGGTAAGGTCATCCCCGTGTTAGACCTTAGGCTCAAGTTCGGTATTGAGGAAATGGACTACACTGATCGGACCTGTATCATCGTCATGGAGGTCATGACGAATAACGGCAAAGTCCTCCTTACCGGGATCGTGGTGGACGCGGTATCGGAGGTATTAAACGTCAAAGCTGCCGATATTGAAGACACGCCAACTTTCGGAGCTACTATGAATATGGATTACATCCTTGGTATGGCAAAAGCAGGAGATGCGGTGAAGATTCTTCTGGACATCGATAAGGTGATCAGTGCTGAAGAAATGGCCATTGTACAGGAGGCAGCGTAAAGCAATTTCTTGCCATCCTATGGCTTTGCTCTTTCATAATAGAGGAATGACATCATTGAGCAAAAATATGATGATAGGAATATTGCCTTTATAATAGCGAGACAAATAGATGGCTGTAGTAACGGGGAAGGGTTGGTTCAATCCCCCCATTCCGACCCTTTCCCGTTACAGATGGCCTGGGTTTTTAGGACAGAAACATGATTGGGCGATATACCGATTATTCTTGTCCTGCCGGATCGGAAAAGCGACATAATTGCCTTGGGATACAAGCTACGTCCGAGATTCATTACCCTTTGGAGATTCCTGAAAGTGGAATTTTCAACAGATACTAATTTTTGCCAATATATATTGTTATAATTTCCGGTATATTCATTCCTGATCTTTCAGGCTTGCTCGTTTAATAGCATCTGTTCCGAACTTGTCGGTTATACTGTCGATTGCCTGATCAAGTTTTTCCCAGTTGGAGCTTTTTGTGTCATCGTGCTCAAAAATGTCAATCTGTATCGGTTCAGCTTTGAGAACAAGGTTCGACGCTCCAACACCAATTAGCCTTACCTTCTTGGGCATCCTGTAGTTCTCAAGTAATTGAAAGGCTTCCCTGATAATAACTTCAGAAGATTGTGTCGGGTTTTTAATGGTAACGCTTCTTGTAATCTGTTTAAAATCTGAGTGTTTTATCTTAATGCTGATAGTTTTTGCCTTTACTTCCAATTTCCTAAGTTCTCTTCCGATTTTTTCCGCCTGTTTCAAGATATATTTCTTGAGCACCTGTTTATCGTCTGTATCTTCGAGAAGAGTTTCTTCGGTACTTACAGATTTTGTCTCAGCAGTAGGTGTTACGACTGATCTGTCAATACCGTCGGCAAGTTCCATTAGCCTGTGGCCAAATTTACCGAACTTTTTTATAAGTATTTCTTCGGGGTATTTTTTCACATCGCCGAGGGTCTTGATCCCCAGCAGTTTGAGTTTACCATAAGTATTCTTCCCAACACCAGGTACCTTATGAATCGGGAGGGTTTTTATAAACTGTTCGACGTTCTCCGGCACAATGATTGTCAATCCATCGGGCTTATCCATATCCGATGCAATTTTTGCCAGAAACTTGTTCGGTGCAACTCCCAGTGAACAGGTCAGGTTCAATGTCTCTTTTATTCTTTTCTTGATACCGAGGGCAATTCCCCTTGCCCCTCCAAAAAGTCTTTCACAGCCGGTAATATCAACATAGGCCTCGTCAATCGAACTCGGTTCAACAAGTGGAGAGAATTCGCAAAGGACGGACATGATCTTTGCTGACAATTCTTTGTAGCGGCCCATCCTGGGCGGAAGAAATACAGCTTCGGGACATTTCTGCCGCGCTTGAAACACCGGCATAGCAGAATGGACTCCAAACTTTCTGGCCTCGTAATTTGCAGCAGATACAACACTGCGTTCGGGTTGTCCTGCTACAATCACACACTTACCCTTCAGCTGAGGATTATCCAGCTCTTCCACAGAGGCGTAGAAGGCATCCATATCTATGTGTAGAATCATGTGACTGGTAAAACCTCTTATAAGGATTTTATGTCCCCGTTTTTTTTCGGACCAGTACGGCAATTATAAAACCTTTTCTCGTTATGATCTATGCAATTTTTCGGGCATGGTTAACAAGACGATCCTTGGCTGGTTACCTTTTTTATAAGATGAAGGCGGTGGGGATTGAGCTTAAATTTATGTTTTTCAGCGCGGATAACCTACATCGATAATTCATTGAGGTAAGCAACTCCCTTAACCTGAAAATTTGACTGCGAAGTTATGAGATGCGATCCATACATGGAGAGAAGCTAACTGATTTAAGATTAAATCGACTGGCAAGCTGCTTGCACTTTTGGATTTCGTATTGTTGATCAAGGTATATAACGGCTATCTGAACTCAGTTCAGTGAAGAAAATTATTGTTGTCTTTACCTACAAGTCCTCAGAATAGTTTCAGTAAAAAATCGACTATTACTACTTGAAAGTTTCAGTGTAAGATTTTTTGACAAAATATCATAATGGAGTTAATGGCTTAACGTATTCTATTGATCTTCAACATATCATATGAGCTCTTGAATAGATATAATCCCTCTCTGACTGACAATAGCCAAAGAGGGATACTTTAAACCCTTGGAATTGAAAGCCTATCAAAAATAGTATTTTATCCCCAGTCCGACAAGGTACGAATCCAAGTCCATGGTTCCGGCGAACTTCACCCCTGGAACACTGGCTTCCATGTCCGCCTCATTCCACACATATTTTAGATCTATGTTTAGTGCGATATCGCGGCTTTTCGTGATGAAAAACTCCGACCCAATATTGACGTGATATCCCCAACTATTCTCAAGACTTACAGCGACGTTAGCGTTCCAGAATGCATTGTCCTTATCGTAATCATTAAAATAATATCCAAACCCAGCTCCTATGTAGGGGCTAAATAACCCCACTGGGAGATGATACCTGACAGTCAAAAGCACAGGAGTCTGTTCTATATCGCCAGCCTTATATGTTACCCCAGATACAGTAAAATCGCTCTGCGACGAATTCATCCGATCAGTGCTTAGCTCTACTGATAGGTTCAAGTAAGCCGCTGACGCGGCAGAATTGACGCCTTCAACCCCATCTTTTTTAAGCTTGCCTGAAAGCGCGATACTTCTCTGACTTTCCCCTCTGCAAACTTTCTCCTTTACAACTGCCAT
>Ga0268282_1000533_pt1 | contig 19462 bp, 14 predicted proteins | sample saktaG_12_FD_190133 | JGI IMG/M metagenome (GOLD analysis project Ga0268282, IMG submission 190133) | Saline water microbial communities from Sakinaw Lake, British Columbia, Canada - sak_2011_5_24_120m | ecosystem: Environmental > Aquatic > Non-marine Saline and Alkaline > Saline ...
TTTAGATTTTCTAAAAACAAAAAAAGGCATGTTGGATGGTGTTGTGCTTTGCGGCGGAGAGCCGACAATTAATGCTGAATTAGTTGATTTTTGCCGTAAAATCAAAATGCTTGGTTATGCTATTAAATTAGACACTAATGGCTCAAATCCTAAAATGTTGAAAAGACTAATTGATGAGCATTTAGTAGATTATATTGCTCTGGATGTTAAGGCAACAAAAGAAAAATACATTAGAGTTATAGGTGTTGAAAAACAGCATAATTTTCAAGACTTACGTTTAAAGTTTTGGGATAAAAATATTATCCGGAACATTGAAGAAAGCATTAAAGTTCTTAGACAAGGCAAGGTAGATTATGAATTTCGAACAACAGTGGTGCCTGGGTTTTTAGATAAAAAAGACATTGTCGAAATTGCGCGTTGGATTTCTCCTCCGCCCTCTATTGGGCATGGCAGAGTAGAAAAATATTTTCTTCAAGGGTTCCGAGCAGGTAAAACGCTTGACCCTTCTTTTTCAAAGCTTAAACCTTATTCAAAAGAAAAGATGATGGAAATCTTAAAAGCAATAGAACCGTTTTTTGCTATTTGCCGCCTTCGCATCTAAAGTTCAAAAATGTTTAACCTTATAGGCTGAACATTTTTTTCTAAGTCAAATCTTATTATTATGGCGTGGACGCAGTCAATACTATATTTTTGCCTTTGTTTTATCGCAGGCATCTTTTTTTCTTCTTTTTTTAACTTGAGCCAGATTCTTATTTTGGCTTTTTTGTTCTTTGCTGTGTTCTTGATAGTGTTTTCTTTTTTTCTTAAGAAAAAAACCTTTTCTCTTATTGCTTTTTGTTTTTTGTTTTTGTTTTTTGGCGTTTTGCGTGAACAAACAGCTAGATCTCAACTTGTGCGTCCAGAGCTTAAACAATTTTTTGGAGAGAGAATAACTTTAGAAGGTATTGTAATTGAGGAACCGGAAATATATTTAAACAGAGTTTGTTTAACAATTGAAATTCCCTTATTAAAAGCCAGGTTATTAGCAACAACTAATTTTTATCCAGAGATTCAATATAATGATAAGGTGCAAATCACAGGCGTTTTAGAAGAGCCACCAAGCTTTGATGGTTTTGATTATCAGGGATATCTTCAACGCCATGGAATTTATTTTTTAATGAGTTATCCAAAAATTGAAATTACAGAAAAACATGGTTTTTCATTAAAGTATGCTTTAATTGCATTTAAACAAAGATTAAAACAAAACATAGAAAAGATTTTTTCTTTTTCACAGGCAGGGTTTTTTGAGGCATTGATTTTCGGTGATGAGAACAATTTTTCTCAAGAATGGAAAGAAAAACTTAATTTGACTGGTGTTCGCCACATAGCGGCTGTGTCTGGCGCAAATGTTACTATTCTCACAACCATGCTTTTGAATTTTCTTCTTTTTCTTGGATTTTGGCGTAGACAAGCATTTTGGCTTTGTTTAGTTTTAATCTTTTCCTATATCTTAATGATTGGCGCGCCTGCTTGTGGGGTGCGGGCTGGAATTATGGCTGGTCTATTTCTTTATGCGCAACATTGCGGCAGAATTGCCGACCCAGAAAGATTAATTGTTATGGCGTTAACAATAATGCTTTTTTTTAATCCATTACTTTTAAAGTCAGATATTGGATTTCAGCTTTCTTTTTTAGCTGTTATGGGTTTAATTTATTTATCGCCTCTTTTTTCTAATATGTTTAAAAAACTGCCAAATATCTTAGGCCTAAGGATAAATCTTGCTTCAACATTAGCTGCTCAGATTTTTGTTTTGCCCCTCCTACTTTATAATTTTGGCCAGTTTACTTTATTAGCACCAATAACCAATATTTTAATTCTGCCAGCTGTGCCATTATTGACTATTGCTGGTTTTGTTTTTTCTCTTGTCGGGATTTTTTCGCAAAAATTAGCTTGGTTTATATCCCTGCCTATTCAATTTTTAATGCAAATAATTATTAAAACAATTGACCTGTTTTCTCTGATTCCATTTAATAGTTTTGATATTAAAGTGTCTTGGATTTTTGTCGCTATATGCTATTTCCTTTTAAGCGTATTTGTTTTTAATTTAAAAAAGAAACAGATTCCATCTTTTTTAGATTATTAGTTCTGTTATCTTGCTTCTTTTAGAGATTGTGTTATGTTTGTTTCAGTTTTTACTATTGTGCTTTAATCCAAGAGAGAGGTAAACATGAATTGGAAAAAGGTGGTGTTGTTCTTGATAGCGGTTATTCTGGTGTTGTTGGTTTTGGCAGCGGTTGATCTGTTTTTGCTGATGATCAACCCTGCTTCGGCGCAAACCACAGTGGTTCGGGCCCAGATCGGGGATCACGGAAGAACACTCTCCTCGGAGGAGATCATACTTATTCTTCAGCATTGTCATGGTTGGTGCAGTACTGATAGCGTTTCTTGGTTTTTTACGCTATCTACTTCTCCCTAAAGGAAAGAAACCACAGTAGTAAAAAAGGGGCCTGTCCCTAAAGACAGGCCCTTTTTATTGTATATGTTTTATCTCTTTTTTATGGGCTTTTCATTTTCATTTTCTTTTTCTATAATTAAAACAACAAAACTTATAAAAAACTGATTAAATTGAATGGATATTATGTCTATTTATCAATTATCAAAGCCTAAAAACGGGAAGGAAAAGTTTTTACCTAAAATTAAACAAGCGTCTTTAAAAACGCTTAAACTCAAGGCGCCAAAAATTAAAGGATTTCATATTAGTAGCGAAAACAGAGCAAGTTCTTTGTTCTCCTTAAGTATTTTCTTGTCTGTTTTCATGGGTTTCTTAGCTGGTGGCTTTTTTGTTAACTATTTTTTCTCTTTAGACAACTCTTTAAAAGAGTTTAGTTTTTTTCAACCGAATGCTGGACAGGAAAATGAATCTAGCTTGAGCCCTGATAATGGTTCTCAACTTATTTCTCAAGAACAAGCAATTATTAATATAGTAAAAAGCGCGTCTCCAGCAGTGGTAAGTATTATTGTAACTAAGGACTTACCTGTAATTGAACAATATCTCTATAACCCTTTTGAAGGATTTGAAGATTTTTTTGGAAATGATTTTGAGCTTGAAGTGCCTGGTTATCGTGAAAAAGGAACAGAAAAAAAAGAAATAGGCGGGGGAACAGGATTTATTGTTTCTAGCAATGGCTTAATTTTAACAAATAAACATGTAGTTCTTGACGAAGAGGCGGACTACACCATTTTGACTAATAGCGGAGAGAAATTTGAAGCAACGGTTTTAGCACGCGACCCAGTGCAAGATATTGCTATCCTAAAAATTGAAACAGAAAAATCGTTGCCAACTCTTAAATTGGCTGATTCTGATAAAATCCAGATTGGGCAAACAGTGATTGCCATTGGCAATGTTTTAGGTGAGTTTAGAAATTCTGTATCTGTTGGTATTGTTTCTGGACTAAAGCGAGATGTAACTGCTATTGGGGGCAGCTTTTCTGAACTTTTGGAAGGTATTATTCAGACAGATGCTGCTATTAACATGGGAAATTCTGGGGGGCCACTTTTAGATATCAACGGAGAAGTTATTGGAATGAACACAGCTACTGCTTTAAATGCTCAAAGTGTTGGTTTTGCCATACCTATTAACAATGCTAAAAAAGATATTGCCCAGGTTAAACAATATGGAGAGATTATTTATCCTTTTTTAGGTGTTTACTACACTATAATCACTCCTGCGCTTCAAGAGGAGTTTGACTTAGCTGTTGATTATGGCGCTTGGGTTGGCAGAGATGGCTATGGAGCCAAAACTGAAATAGCGGTTTTTCCAGATTCAGCGGCAGAAAAAGCAGGGCTTCAGCAAGATGATATTATTTTAAAGTTTGCTGGAGAAAGAATTACACTAGAAAATAGTTTGGCTAATATTATTTCTGAACATAATCCTGATGACGTTGTTGAGTTAAAAGTTTTGCGCGGGCAAGATGAATTGACTTTAACAGTTGTTTTAACTAAAAAAGAACCCTAAAAACTATTTAAATTATTGGGGCTTTATATAAATAAAAAAACACAGCCGGGCCAATGGTTGTGTTTATTCATAAATCTTGAATTACTTCCAAGGCTCTTTTGTGTGAGCGGCATGGTAATTCTAAAACTTTTACTCTCGGGTACATTATCCCAAGAGTTTCAAAACATGACACCTTTAGCTTGACGTTTCCAAGTTTTTCCCCGGAAGCGCAGGCCAATCCTTGCTTAACAAGGAAAATATCCACTTTTTCACCGGCGGAACTCATTGTTACTGCTGAAAGGCTTGGAAATATGATCACTACAGAGTCTGGATGGCATGTTTTGATCATATTAAAAATTCGACAACAGGAATTGGGATTGTCCCATATAATTCCTATTGTTTTTGCCATGGCTCCCTCCTTTCCACATATTTAGCCCGGCTATATTTCAAAAAAACTGCTTTAGTAAAACACTTTTATACCAAAAAGTCAAATCTTTTTGTTTATTACCTTGTTTTTTATGAGTTTTATATAAAAAAAACACAGCCGGGTCAATGGTTGTGTTTATAGCTCTTGAATTGCCTTCCTCCACGTGTATGGAAGAAGCTCTACGACTTTTGAGTTGTGGACCTTCCCGAGCATTTCGGCGTATGTTTGCCCATTCTCGGAATAGGCAGTGTCTGTTTTTGAAGGATCTCTATATCCATTTTTGACAAGAAATAAATCTATCCCCTGATAAGTCGCTGCGGATAAGCAGGTTGGGAATATTGTTATTATTGCCTCTGGATATTTTTTTAAAAGACCATCCAAAATATGAAACAGGACTATCTCATTATTCCAGACAATCCCAATTCTTTCTATCCCCATTACTGCTCCTTTCTTGACCCGGCTATCTTAAAAAGCTATCTCAGCAAAACACTTTTATACCCAAAAGTCAAATCCTTTTTTTAATCACCTTGTTTTCTATGGGTTTTTATGATAAAAAGAAATATATGGTAGGTGGAAATTTTACTTTTAAAGCGCAAAGCGCTCTTCGTAGAGCGCAATCAATTGCTGAAAAAAAAGGGCATCAGCAAGTTGATGCTATTCATCTTTTAGTTGCTTTGCTTTCCCAAGATGAAAGCATTGTTTTGAATTTACTAAACAAATTGGATGTTGAAATACAAGGACTTAAAAATAAGGCAACAGCAGCTCTTGATTTGGTTCCTAATATACAGACTCCAAGATCTTTTGGCAATTTTTACCTTACCCAAGATATGGCTAAGGTTTTGGAATGGGCGCAAAAACAGGCAATGGAAATGGGAGATGAATTTGTCTCTATTGAGCATCTGTTTTTAGGTTTGTTGGGCGCGCAAGTCAAAGCGCAGGAAATTTTTAAAAACATTGAACAGGTTTCTGGAAAAAATTCCACAGAAGTCGGAAAATTGGATTATCAAACAGTTCTGAAAACTTTAGAAGACTTAAGAGGTGGGAAAAGAATTACTGACCCTACGCCGGAAACAAAATATCAGGTTATTCAAAAATATGCTATCAACTTGACTCAGTTAGCGCGACAAGACAAATTAGACCCAGTAGTTGGAAGAGAAGTAGAAATCAGGCGATTAATGCAAGTTCTTTCCAGAAGGAGAAAAAACAATCCTGTATTGCTTGGCGAGGCAGGTGTTGGCAAAACAGCTATTGTTGAGGGTTTAGCCCAGCGTATAATTAAAAAAGATGTGCCAGAAAGTTTGGCTAATAAAGAACTAATTAGTTTGGATCTGGGTTCATTAGTTGCTGGCACTCGATACAGGGGCGAGTTTGAGAGTAGAATTAAAGCGCTATTAGCGCAAGTTAAAAAATCAGGGGGGAAATATATTCTATTTATTGATGAACTCCACACTTTAGTAGGCGCTGGCGCTGCAGAAGGCTCTATTGACGCATCTAATCTTTTAAAACCTGCATTGGCAAGGGGAGAGTTGCGGGCAATTGGCGCTACAACTTCAAAGGAATATCAGAAATATGTGGAAAAAGATCCTGCGCTGGAAAGAAGATTTCAGCCAGTTTATGTTTCTGAACCAACAATAGAGGAAACAATTGCTATTTTAAGGGGCCTGAGAGAAAAATATGAGCTTCATCATGGTGTAAAAATCACTGATTCTGCTTTAGTTGAGGCAGCCGAATTAGCTGCCCGCTATATTACAGATAGGTTTTTACCTGATAAGGCTGTTGACTTAATGGATGAAGCTGCTTCTGCTTTAAGATTGGAAATTGAGTCAGAACCAAAAGAGATGGAAGAGCTTAGGGTGAGAATCCAAAAATTGGGCGTTCAAAAACAGATGTTAAAGAATAAAAAAAATGAAAAAGAACAAATGAAAAGAATTTCTCAAGAATTAGCTGATTTAAAAGATGGATATAAGGAATTGAACGCTAAGTGGCGGGCAGAAAAAGAATTAATACAAGAAATTAAAGAATTGAAAAAAAAGATTGAGTCCCTGAATTTTAAAGCAGAAATGGCCCAGTATCAATCCGACTTACAAGAAGCTGCTGAAATAAAATATGGCAAAATTCCTGAAATCCAAAAAGAAGTTATAATGGTTGAGAAAAAACTTACTCGAGTTCAAAAAGAACATAAAATTCTTAAAGAAGAGATAGGTCCAGAAGATGTAGCAAGAGTTGTTTCTGGGTGGACAGGCATTCCGGTTATGAGACTAATGGAAGAAGAAGCAAAAAAATTAGAAACAATGGAAGCAATTATTTCTAAGCGTGTTATTGGACAAGAAAAGGCATTAAAAGCAATTGCCAATGCTCTTCGTCGAAGCCGCGCAGGAATTTCTGAGGAAAATATGCCCCTTGGTTCTTTTATGTTTTTGGGTCCAACTGGCGTTGGTAAAACAGAAACAGCCAGGGCATTAGCTGAGTTTCTTTTTAACGATGAAAACTCTCTGATTCGTGTTGATATGTCTGAATATATGGAAAGACATTCTATTTCTAAGATGATCGGCTCTCCGCCGGGCTATGTTGGTTATGAGGAAGGAGGGCAATTAACTGAAAAAATCAGGAGAAGGCCGTATTCTGTTGTTCTTTTAGACGAAATTGAAAAAGCGCATCCAGAGGTTTTTAATGTATTGCTTCAGATTTTGGAAGATGGACGCTTAACTGATGCAAAGGGCAGAGTAGTTTCTTTTAAAAATACAATTCTGATTATGACCTCCAATGTGGGTTCAGAATATATTGGCAAAATGAAAGAGATTGGATTTTTAGATAAAGATGCTTCTCAGGAGCATACATCTTTAAAAGATAAAGTAATGAATGCTCTAAAACAGGAGTTTAGACCTGAATTTTTAAACAGAATTGACGATATTATTATCTTCAACTATTTGCGTAAAAAAGAAATCAGAAAGATTGTTGACTTGGAATTGGAAAAAGTAGCGCAGAGGTTGATGCGTAAAAAGATTAAGATTAGCTTCAAGGAAAAAGTTAAAGACCTGTTAGTGGAAAAAGGATTTGATATTAATTTTGGAGCTCGGCCTTTGCGCAGAGTTATCCAGAAATTGATTTTAAACCCATTGGCATTAGATATCATTATGGCAGAAATTAAACCAGGAGATAGTATTCTTGCTCAAGCAGTTGACAGTAAGATTGTATTTGAAAAACGCTTAAAATCAATCAAGGCCAGAACAAAAAAACTGGCAAATGCTTAATATGATGAAAAAATATCTTAAACCTCTACTTATTATTCTTTTAGGTTTAGCAGGAGGGATGCTTTGGCAGTCCCTTTTTTTGCCATATATGGTAAGGCATTCTGCTTTTGAAGAACTATCTTTTGTTAAAGATTTCAAGCAAAGGAATATTATTCTTTTTCCGCAGGAAAAGATAATTATACAGGAGAACAAAGCATTAAACCAAGCAGTGGAAAAAGTAGAAAAAACAGTTGTTGCTGTAAGGGCTAAAACAAAATCAGGAACAATACATGGTTCGGGAATGATTCTTACAAATGATGGTTTGGTTATAACATTGGCAGAACTTGTGCCCCGCGACTCTGATATTTCTTTTTGGGTCGATAATAAACAAGTTGCCTTCGAGATTCTTAAAAGGGACTATTATGAAAATCTTGCCCTTATTAAGCTTGACCAGACAGGATTATCAGCAATGGGTTTTGCAAACTTAGAAAATATTAGAAAAGGGCAGGCAGTTTTTCTTGTAGGTAATGTTTTTTCAGAAGATAATCCTCAAAAAACAGTAAATAGTGGGATTATTAAACATTTTAACGGTGATTTTATTAAAACTAATATATTAGAAGAACAAGCTTTAAATGGAAGTGTTCTTTTTGATATAGAGGGTAATATTTTAGGTATTAATACCATTGGAATAGATGGCGAGGTTCTCGCCATCCCTATCTCTCAAGTCCAAACTTTCTCTTCTTTTTAAAAAAGTAAGGGCTTCTGTTAAGAAGCCCTTTATTTTCTTGATGGTGGGGGGCGTTTTAAATCCCGCGGCCCCAACGGAATCTCTGATTCCGGGTTCCTCTCGGGGAGGCAAAGCTGTAGGATTTCTCTTTCTTATCCTTTTTTTGCCCACAGCGTTACTTTCAACCCCACCATCAATTACTAACATACTATCACATATTCAAAAAAATGTCAAATAAAAATGTTCGGTGAGTATACCCTGATTACAAGTAAAAATTGAGGTATTGACAATCCTTATGTAAGAAGTAATAATAAAAATGAAATGAAAGGTCGTAAAGAATTATCTTTACATAATCAATACTATATAAATCTGTGAAAATACCATTGCTAAAATTAAAGGCGATGTTGCTTTATTTTGCCACTAATACTGACGAAAAATTCTTAGGTAAGGTAAAATTGATGAAATTATTCTATTTTGCCGATTTTATGCATATAAAACAATATGGGGTTCCTATTACCTATGATAGATATGTTCATTTAGACCACGGTCCGGTTCCTAGCATCATAATGAATTCTGTTAATGATACTGCTGATGACCAAGACGATTCGGAATTAGGCGACACCATTTCCATTAATATAAAACCGGGACAACATATACATAGAATCAAAAAATTAAGAGAGTTTACGGAAAACGAAAAAGATTATTTTTCAGATAGTGAATTAGATATTCTTGAAAAAGTATGTAAAAGGTTTTATGACGCTAACGCTAAACAAATAGAGCTTGCTTCTCATAAAGAGGCGGCATTTTCAAAAACAAATTATGGAGACGATATACCCTACTCTTTGGCGCTGGAAGATAGTGATTGTAGGCAAGATATAGACAAAGAAACAATAGAATTACTGGTTCAAATTGCTAACTTTTAATATGGTTAAACCTAATATTATAACTAATTTCTGCGATGTTTTTAGATACAAAGAAGAAATGTTTGTTTACTTCGCAGAATACAATGATATTATATACGCAGCTAGAATTTTAGACGAAGAGATTACGCAAGAACTCAATAAAGTTTATGGTAGAGTCAATCTAGGGGCAAAACCGGATTATTACAAAATCAAGCTTTGTGCTTCGTGATATTAAGCACAGAAGAGTTTAAAAAACGAGCTATTCATCTGGGTGTCCGGATGGAGCACGACTCAGGTTCCTTAGAATATAATGATACTGTTTGCTGTCTTAATGAGGTAGATAAAAAGAGAATCATAAAAGAAATAGAAACCGGTCCCGTTGCAAAAGGATTAAAAGCTGCTTTTGCGAAAACCTACGAATTATGAAGAAACTGGAAACCACACAAATTAAAAAAATGTTCAACACCGCAGGTTGAACATCTTTTTTGAGAGAGGTTTTACACAGGGTGGTTGTTTGGCAGAAATAATGATTTTTCTTTAAAGTAAAGAATTGAAGTAAGTTATTGAAATAAGTTTTAATAAATTAAATATTAAAAACATGAATGTAAAAAGTTTTTTTATTGGCTCTGTTTTTGTTTTATTTTTAGCCGCTTGCGGCTTTTTTTATTATGTATGGCATATGACAGATAGTCCGTTGTATCGATGGTGGGTGGAAGAAATGGAAATGGGCGGTGGTCCAAAGGACTTTTTAATAGAAAAAAGCGGGACAGAAACAATAGTTATTAATAAAAGGGAGAAGTTTCAGGCAAAAGTTCCTGATACGTGGACGGCTGCAAAAGCGGAACAATTCTCATATCGCGATTGGGGTGTGAACTTATTTAGTCCAGATGTTAAGATAAAAGCGTATAGCGTTCCTTACGATTTTGTTTTAAATGATGGGTGTGTAATTGGTATTTTTATGGAAAAGGGCAATTTGAAATATGATGTTGCAACAGATCAAATTTCAGAAGGTTTATTAATGGAAAAACAAGAATTACCATGTATGGAGGATGATGGTATTGAAATGATTAAAATTGGAAATCATTGGGCTATTGAAACGCTTTTTCATGATTCAGAGGAGTATGGGTTCCATTCTAGAATAGTAGTCCCAATAGACGATGAAAGATATATCTATATAGTTTTTTATGCAGTTTTAGACGATAAAAAAATATGTTTTGATATATTCGAGCAATTTTTGGGAAATATATCAGAAAACAATTAATTTTTAAAAAAATAAAATAGGAGGGAATTGAACTATAAAAACAAAAGGAGGTTTATTAAGTTAATTTAAAATTATGAAAAAACAAATTTTAGGTGTTTTTATTTTTGTATTATTAACAATTTTTTTATCCTTTCCTCAATTTATAAAAGCAAAAGATATTGAATTGGATGAAATACATGACTATTTAGAGCTTCCACAAATTGATGCAAGGAGAATATTAGAAGGATTGACAACTTGTTTTCATAACGAATGGCAAAAATCTATCACCTCTCCCAATTCGCCAGCCGAAATGGGAGCAATATTAATTCTTGCTCAAAAGTCGATTCAAGTAGATGCGCTGAGCGATTTATTAGTCGAAATACCTATTAAAATACTAAAGACCGTTTATAAAACGGTTCTTTTTTTTGATGGAAAACCAAATATGTATGATTTATTGGATGAATTTGAAAAATTTAGCGTTGAACAAGCAAAAAAATACGCTTTTGAATGGCTTTTCCAAGAACAGATTAAAATAGGTACTGGTAATCTATTTATTGACTATACTGGTCAAAGCAATGGCGCTGAGCATATAATTTTCCCGTATGTGTTAACATATATACCCATAAGCGATGACAACGCAGAGATTGATATAAAGATATATTCTGCTAATCCGATTGAACCACCCAAACCAACATATGATTATCAATGGTTAGGCAATGATGGCCAGAAAATATCCCCTTTTATTATTCAAATTAAGGGTGAGGTTCAAAAAAATCAATTTCATACCTATAAATGGATTGGAGAGCCAGATATAACAATTGAGTTTTCTAATGATGTGCCACAGCTTAATTTTAGCAATATGTCTATGGTTGCTAAAACAGAAGAGAATTTTATCAAGGGGATAGGCATATTAAATAAAAGTGTAGATATAGCAAACAATATTGTTGATAAGATAAAGGACTCAATAACGCTTGTTTTTAATAAGATTAAATCAATTTTTTCAAGTAACACATTTTCAAGCGGCAGTGCTTCGCTGGTTTCCCAAGATAGTTTTTCTTCAGATTCCTTACCTCTAAAAGATACGCCCTCAGACGCATTTGTTTCAGATAATCAAGCGTCCCAAGACGTAAATGTTAGTTCTCCTTCTGTGTCTCCTGCCCAACCGAAAACAAGCCCAAAAACAGAGCCAAAACCCTTGTCTTTTAATGCCCAAGAAAAAATAGATGAGATTTCAAGGCAAATTGCGATTATTACCCAGAAAATGAATGCTTTAAAAATAGCATCAGGAGAAAAAGTTGTTTTAGGCGAAACAGACGAGCCAGACAAAATAGAGGAAAAAGATAAAGAAGAGATCAAAACCGATAATGCTTTGCCTTCAATTTTAATTAGTCAGGTTTGCGCTGGATTGGATAAGGCGAAAAACGAGTTTGTTCAGCTCTATAATCCGAATAGTTTCTCTGTTCTTCTGAATGATAGCAATTTTGGATTACAACTAGTTAGCTCGAGCAATAAAATAAGCAAGAAGACAATTACATGGTTTAACTCAAATATCCCGGCAAAGGGATATTTTCTTTTATCTAGCGGGGATTTAATTATTAATGGACAAAGACTAAACCCTGACGCAAGTTTTAACAGCCAGATGACAAGCGTAAGCGGAGCAATTGTTGTTGATGGCAATGATAAAATTATAGACAGGGTTGCGTGGGGCAAAGCAGATAAACCAGCGCCTGATTCAGCAATAGAAACAAGGGGTGTTGTTTTAGATGATGGTTTAAAAACAGGGCAGGGTTTGGAAAGGCGGTCGTCTGGCAATGGTTTGGTCGACACAGATAACAATTCGCAGGATTTCTTATTAAAAGACGAGTTAGAAATAACTAATTCTTTAGGACAAAAATTGACTTACAAAAAAGCAGTGGTAAGCAATAATTCGTCTCAATATTCTAGTTATACTGGCAACTCTGGTAGCGGAGGCAATACTCCGAATTTACCAAAACCGGCGCCAGAGGTTTTAATTACAGAAATAGGCATTATTGGCAGCGATGATTTTGTCGAGCTCTATAATCCAACTAATATAAATCAGGACTTGGACGGGTGTAAATTAAGGAAAAAAATACAAAGTGGGGCAGATTATTCTTTAAAAAGTATTCCAGAGGGCGTTGTTATTGCCCCCGGTCAATATCTATTATGGGCAAGCTCTAAAAATGATTATCATTTAGAGGTTAATGCTGAATTGTTCACCCAACAGATTTTGAGTTCAGATTATAGTGTTGCTTTAATCAGCGATGGTGGCGATATTGTTGACGCTGTGGCATGGGGAGAGGGGCATATTAATCCATATGTCGAAGGTAGCGCGTTTCCAGAGAATCCGGATAGCGGACAGACTATTGGCAGAAAATGGGATGCAGGTAGTAATACCTATCAAAATACTGGCAACAACGCTAATGATTTCGAATTACAATTTTCAACACCTCGGGCGCAAAATCAGGTTTTTCGGGATATTATTGCGTCAGATACAGAAATAATTAGTAGTCCAGCAGAATTAACTAATAAAACCATTGCTGAGTTTACTTTTTCTGCCTCAGAAAACGGTTGTTCTTTTGAATGTCAGTTAGATGTTGGCGGCGATTGGCAGGATTGCCAATCGCCGAAAAACTATTCTGGTTTAAGCAATGGCGAACATAGTTTTTCTGTCCACGCGATTGATGAAGCTGGCAATATTGACAATACGCCGGCAGAATATAGTTGGGAGATAGATATAACGGCGCCAATAACAACTATTGTCTTAAAACCATTAGCATTGGCTAATCAGACACAGGCAAATTTTACTTTTTCTGCCTCGGAAGATGATTGTTCTTTCGAGTGTCAATTAGATGGCGGCATTTGGCAGAATTGCCAAATGCCGCTGTCTCAAACCTACGACAATTTGCTTAATGGCGAACATAGTTTTTCTGTCCGCGCCACAGATGTTGTGGGGAATATAGAAATTGAGCCAGTGAATTATAATTGGACAATAGATACGTCGATTGACCTGCCTGTTCTGATCCTATCGGACATGGATTCTGATTCTGAAATATATACTAATCAATTAGAGATTAGTGTCAGTATCGAGAACGATGACGAAGCGATTGCGTGGTTTTTATCAGAACTCCCTGACGAACCATTGTTAGATAGTGATTCTTGGCTTCTAACGCGACCAGAACAGGCGACATTATCTGTTGGAGATAATGTTAAAACCATTTATTTATGGACAAAAGATGTGGTTGGCAATATTAGCCAATCAGCATCAGATTCAATTATTTTAGATATGCAATTACCAGTGGTAGAGTTTAATAGTGTCAATTCTATTCAGGACGCGCTTGAATTTGATATTAGTTGGGCAGGACAAGATAGTGGTTCAGGCATAGGTAGTTATGATTTAAAAATATGGGAAGATTCAGCTTTAGAACCAGATACTTGGCAGACGATATCTGTTTCTACCTACGAATTTACAGGCGAAAATGGTAAAACATATAATTTTAAGGTTCGAGCGATAGATAATGCTGGTAATTTGAGTGAATCGACGAACATAATTTCAACTCAAGTGGCAGTGCCTGTTTTATCTGTTTTGCCTTCAGATTTAATTTTTGAGGCGATTGAGTATGGCGATAATCCTGATAGTCAAAACATTACTATTCAAAACACAGGTTTTGGCAGTTTAGAATGGGAGATTGCTCAAATTGCGATGGTCGAACCAGAAGTAGATTGGCTAATTTTAAACACTGATAATTTAAATGGAGTTTTAGTCGCGGATGAATTAGTTCAAGTGGATGTTAATATCGATACTGCTGATTTGGCTGTTGTAAAATACAGCGCAGAGCTGGAAATTTCTTCAAATAATGGTTCTACTATTGTTGGTGTTACGCTTAACATATTGCCAGATATTACTCCGCCTTCTCCTCCGACAGGCATTTCGCCCGTTTCTGGACAAACTTTTACGTATTCGCCAATTACTATTTTTGGTAAGGCAGAGCCAAATGCTTTAGTTTTAATTAGTTCTGGAGAAATACAGGTTAGCGAAATTAGAGTTGACGAGGAAGAAAATTGGGAAGCAGAATTGTTTTTGACTGAAGGGGAGAATCAATTTGACATATTAGTTCAAGATGAGGCAGGCAACACAAGTGGAATTGTAGAATGGCAATGCTTTTTGGTGATACCAAGTCCAGTTTTGGTGGTTTCGTTGTTTAGTTTAAGTTTTAGTGCCGAGCAAGACGGAGATAATCCTGCTCCGGTAGGCATGATTATCCAAAATACAGGGACGGCCGATATGGCGTGGCAGGCGGAATATGTTGAGGATTGGATTGTATTTGAATCTAATGATTCGGGCGTCTTAATTCCTGGCGGAACTTTTGAAATTGAGGTTTTAGCTGATATTACAGGACTTAGTGCAGGAGAATACGATGCTGAAGTTATAATAACAGCGCCAGACGCAGATAATAGCCCGCAAACAGTCCAAATAAATCTGGAGATTTTAGAACCAGCTTCTCCACCAGAATATTCTTTATTAGATGTTGTTATCAATGAAATTGCGTGGATGGGGACAGAGGCACAACATCAAGATGAATGGATAGAATTATATAATAATACAGAATCAGAAATTGATTTTTCTGGCTGGCTTTTAACAACAGCGGATAGCGGGTTGGAAATCGCCTTAACAGGAGAAATATTTGCCAATGGTTTCTATGTTATAGAAAGAACTAATGATACTACGGTTAGCGATATAGATGCGGATTGGTATGGCTCTTTTGGAGATGGGTTAAACAATGCTGGCGAAAAATTAGAACTAAAAGATGGGACTGGTAATTTAATTGATAGTGTTGATTGTTCAAGCGACTGGTTTGCGGGAGATAATGGCGATGATGATGACAACGATGAGAAAATGACTATGGAAAGAATTGATTCTACAACTGGTGGTTCTGATTCAGAAAACTGGGCGGATAATAATCCAGAATCTGCATCTAATGGATTTGATGCAAGTGGTAATTCCATAAATGGCACTCCGGGACAAGAAAATAGCGAACCAACGGAACTAGAACCAGAGCCAGAACCATTTGAGCCAGTTTCTTTTTTCTGGTCTCAATTCCAAAAAGATAGCTTTAGAACAGGATATGCGCCAGTTTCAGGACCTGAAAACGTTAATAAGTCCAAGGTAATTTTTAATGATTCTATATCAGATATAATTACAGACCAAGAATCAACTATTTATTTTGCTGGTTTAAATGGAATTTATTGCTTTGATGCCGATTTTAAAGAAAAATGGGTGCTTGATGAAAAAGAAGTTGTTGCTTTAGCGGGAGCAGATAATGGAATGATTTTTGCTATTGCTGGCCGTTATGGGTGCAAAGGAAAAGACCCTGATTCTCGTTGCGGAGGCAAATTAATAGGACTTGACCAAGCGGGAAACAAGCATTGGGAATATATGTTATCTACTCTTTATTCAGAATTAAAGCCAGTTGTTTTCGGAGATAGAGTTTATATAACAAATCGTTGCGCTGGTGAAATAGAGTTTTCTCTTTTTGCTTTTGATTTTAATGGCAACTTGGATTGGGCGTTTGACCCTACGGACGGTGATAATGGTAAACTTTATCAAACTCCTAATTTTACTTGTGGGCCTGGAGGACGTTCTGGCTCCAATATCTCGTCGCCGGCAATAGGTTCTGATGGGACAATTTATTTCGGTGGTTTTAACACCTTATATTCTGTTTCTTCCGCAGGCGTTTTAAAATGGAAAAAAACATTTGACGTTAATAACTATATTGGTGCGCCGTCAATTGGCCCAGATAGTACAATTTATGTTACTACTGATAAATTGTTAGCATTGGATCCAGAAACAGGAAATACTCTTTGGGAATTTGCCTCAATAGGAAGAAACGGGAGGTTTGGGCCAAGCTTTGGCGCGGATGGGACACTATATGTTTGGGGCTGGTTCAATGGCGCGTGGTTTCATGCTTTAAGCCCGGGAATTGTTGAGCCAGAAAATAGGGCTTTATGGGGGATAGATCCAAGCAACATTGGGACACCTGGTTCTCTTTCTGCAATTTTAGTGGTTCAAAATGCTATTTACTTTACAAGCAATAATAATCCTCATGCAACAGTGTGGGCAGTTAATTTTAATCAAGAATTTACTGATTTTAGCGAAAAAGAAATTTGGCGGTTTAATACCCAGGCAGGTCCAACTATTAGCCATTTGGCAGTTTCTCCTAATGGTACTATTTTTGTCCCAGGCCGAAAACTTTATGCCATTTCCCCCTAACAACCTAAATGTTTAACCTACGAGGTTAAACATTTGGATCCCCGTTAGAAAGTCTTTCTGTTACTATTTCAAAAATCCTTGCTGAAAAAAAATAATTGGCTAGATTAAGAAATTCAACTGGGAATGTTTCCAATCAATCTTGTAATCTTTTTTAAGTTTAAAACACCTTTAATATGATTTATGAACAAGTTTCTTGCTCTAACTAGTAGGGACTACTATACGATTTTAGGATTCTGGGGTGGAAAAAAACAAGGATAAATTTCTGAATTAAAAATCGGATTATTTTCTATTGGCCATCCTTAACAACTTTTCAGTTGCCATATATCTTATAAATTTACCACTTCTATTTCCTTCAACTAAATTCTTTTTTTCTAATATTTTTATATCTTTAGCCGATGTTTGCCTTGCAATCTTATTCAACATTCCGTGAGAAGTGACTGTGGCGTAAATATTATCCCCTGATATCAGATAATGTACCAAATGCTTCTGTCTATCGTTTAAAATGATATCTTTGCTTAATATTTTATCGATTGCTTTGTTTTCAAGAACCTTTTCTTTGATATAAACATTGAAACTTTCCAAAGATTCCATTATTTTTCTAAGATGAAAATCATAAAAATATGTCATATCGCAAGAATCTTGCTCTGAATAAATATAAGCCATAGCATATTGAGATAGAGCTCGCTTTATAATTGTGGAAATCGGTAAATACATAAAAGTCCAATAATTTTTTCTAAGTAAGTACCAATAAAATAAAGCCCTAGCTAACCTACCATTTCCGTCAGCAAAAGGATGTAAATATCCAACCCAAAAATGTATAAAAATTGCCTTAATAATGGGATGTAAAAATTCTTTTTCATTATCATTCGCGAATTCAATAAGCTTACCTATCTCATTTTTAATAAATGCTTCTTTGGGGGGAATATGCGTTGTATATTCTTTCGAACCAATATAACCTTGTACAACAACATTATCTTTGTTTTTTCTAAATCTGCCTTGTTTCGATTCTTCTATAGTTTTTTGAGTTAACATTCTATGGATTTCAAACAATAATTCTTCTGATAGCTCTTGGTTTTTATAGTCTTCATCCAAAGCCAACATAGTATTATAGTTATTCAAAATCATTTGTTCAAAAACATTTTTAGGTTGACGCTTTTCAATAATCATTTTTCTAGCCACTTGCCTAGTAGTATGCGCTCCCTCTAATTGACTAGAGGCTATTGCCTCCTCTAATACTCCTTTAGATATAAATTTCTGTTTACTCATATCCGATAAAGTTTCCATTGTGGCAAATACTTGCCCACCAGAGCTAATGTCTATTTTATGTAGAAACTCCTCTGTACATGGTAACCGAATCCATTTAAAATAATCTCCGTTTTCAGCTTTAATTGGAGTTTTTTTCAAAAGTAGATTTCGAAACTGCCTTACTAAAGACCAAAACTCTTCTTTGGTCAATCCTTGAGGCGCATTCTTATATTTAAGCTTGTCCCAGTATAAATACTTAGGCTCGTTTGTTTTCTCGAAATATCTTCTAAACTCATGAAATCCCGACTCCTCAAGTTTTTCTGCCATCCTAGATTTATCTATTTTAGTTAAATCTGGTTTTTCTATGTAATACATTTCCTCTGGTTTTAAATTTGTCATATTCGTATTAAAAAACATATTTTAATTCCTTATAACATGTTAACAACATGTTAACAATATGTCAACAGTTAACATGTTGATATCGTACAACGGAATAATTATTAAGAACAATAACATTTTTGTTTTTTTCCACTCCGGAATCCTAAAATCGTATAGTAGTCCCCGCCAATCTTTTAGGTTTTTCACAATTGGCATATGCACATGCTATTGACACACATATTAAGGGCGTGTATAATAAAAACACTATGAGCACTACCTCTGTCTTCGGGCAAGGGTAGTTTTTTATTTTAAGTAGAGATATAATAAGGCGTATGAGCTTATTGGACAAAAGAAAAGAAAGAGTTGCTATCTATATTGATGGTAATAACTTTTATAAATATCTTAAAGACAAAGAAATCAATTTAACCAAAGGAGAGAAATTTGATTTCACTAAATTTATAGATTTTTTAGTTGGGGAAAGAAAACTTGTATCAAAAAGATATTATGTTGGAATTGCAAGAAACATTGATAATTCTTTAAAAAGCAAACAAATTGTTCGGGGTCAACAAAAGTTTTTGTCAAAAATTGAAAACGAAGGTTTTATTATAAAAAGAGGTCGTGTTATGTACGATGGCGGAAGAATTAGAGAAAAAGGCACAGATGTAAAAATAGTAGTTGATTTAATTATTGGCGCAGTAGATGATATTTACGATACTGCTATTTTGATTAGCTCTGATACAGATATTATTCCTGCTATTAAATATATTAAATATCGTAAAAAGAAATTAGAATATATTGGATTTTCTCATGCGCCATCTTTGGGAATGCAGAAATATGCTGATTTTTCAATACTTCTTCGAGCTAAAGATATAGATAGTTTTAAAAAAGATTAAAAAAACAATAAAAAAAAGAAGTAAAAAATAGAGTTGACCCCCTTTTGTAAATTCTATTCCAAAGCGCAACATTTTTCTTTTTGACTGAATACTTCATAAGGCGTTAAATAGTTTAATCTTTTACGCGGTCTATTGTTAATCAGCTTGGCCGCTTTTTG
>Ga0268282_1000538_pt1 | contig 19292 bp, 18 predicted proteins | sample saktaG_12_FD_190133 | JGI IMG/M metagenome (GOLD analysis project Ga0268282, IMG submission 190133) | Saline water microbial communities from Sakinaw Lake, British Columbia, Canada - sak_2011_5_24_120m | ecosystem: Environmental > Aquatic > Non-marine Saline and Alkaline > Saline ...
TGGCAGGTAGAGACATAGGGACAGTTGTTTTACCCTGGGCTGAATTGAAAATTTTCTTAACTGCTTCTGTCAAAGAGAGAGCTGAGCGCCGCTATAAGGAATTACTGGAGCGGGAGAAGAAGGTGGATTACAGTATTATTCTTGCTAACTTGAAGGAACGAGATGAAAATGATAGCCATAGAGTTATCTCACCACTTAAACCCGATGCTGACGCCATAATTATTGACACTGATGGGCTTGCCTTAAAACAAGTGGTAGACAAAATATATAACCTGGCTGAGGGGATTGATAATTAAGGGTTTTTATCTGCGACTCAGAATGATATTGGAGGGGTGCTAAACCGGGTGACTCTAGCTCAAAGAGTTGTCTTAGCCATAATCAAACTCTCACTCAAACCTTTACTTTCCTGGAAAATCGAGGGTAGGGAGAATGTGCCTTTGGATGGTTCGCTTATTGTGGTGGCAAACCATGTTCATCTTGTCGACCCTATATTGCTGCAGCTTAGCTTTCCCAGATGGCTTAGTTTTATGGCCAAGCAAGAACTTTTCCGTTACCCGCTTGTGAGATTTGCTATCCGCTGGGCACAAGCTTTCTCAATACGTCGCCAGGGGACAATTGGGGATAAGCGGGAGACGATTAAACAAGCCAGAGATATACTGAGCGGAGGTCTGGTTTTAGGTATGTTCCCTGAGGGTAAGAGAAACCGTAATGGTAAGCTTTTACCTGGCAAATCAGGTGCTGCAGTAATTGCTTCGCAAACGGGGGTTCCTTTACTTCCTGTAGGCATTATTGGCACGGAGAAACTTAAGGGCATACGCTGGCTGTGGAAACGCCCCAGAATAATTATTAACATCGGGCACCCTTTTAATCCTCCTTCAATTGAAACCAGGTTAAGCAGAGGGCAAACTCGATTGTTAACTGGCCTGATAATGAATAAAATCGCTGCTCTTCTGCCGGCAGATAACAGGGGCGTCTATGGAGATTGAGAAGGCTGGAGAGCTTGGCTTGTGCTTTGGTGTGAAAAGAGCTATCGAACTATTGAAACAGGCGGCAGATAAATATGGAGAGATTGAAACACTGGGCCCTGTAGCACACAACCAGCAATTAGTGCAGGGATTGGTTAAATTAGGTATAAAGCCAGTGGGGGAGTTGGGTCAGGTCAAGGGTAAAATATTGGCAATAACTGCCCATGGAGTAAGCCCTGTGACGCTGACCGAGATTAAGGCTCGCCGTATTAGTGTTATTGATACTACCTGCCCTATAGTTCGTAAAGCACAGGACATCGCTAAGGAATTAGCTGAGGCTGGCCTTGGAGTTATTATTTTTGGGGAAACAGGGCACCCTGAGGTTAGGGGCTTATTAGGTTGGGCGAAGGGTAAAGGTGTAGCTGCACTTGATGCAAAACAAATTGTTATGGCCTCTTCGTCGTTGGGGGCGAGGCAAAATAATCTTCCTCGTCTGGGTATTATATCCCAAACAACCCAAAGATATTCTGCTTTTAGTGAGTTTATTACACAATTCGTAGCTGTTTCCCATTTTAAGATGGGGGAGTTGCGTATTGTTAACACTTTGTGTCAGGTAGCACAAAGACGCCAAGATGCTGCTGCACGCTTAGCAGAGACAAGTCAACTTATGATAGTGGTGGGAGGACATGATAGCGCTAATACCAGACACCTTGTTGAGGCAAGTTCGCATGTAGTAGAGACTCATCTAGTGGAAAGAGCAGGTGAGGTAAATAATTCCTGGCTTGTGGGTAAACGCTATATTGGCATCACTGCGGGGACGTCCACTCCGAATGAGGTTATAGAAGAGGTAGCGACTAAGCTAAAATCCCTGGGCTAGCTTTCAATATTAGCCGCGAAACACAAAGTGTCGAAGTAAGTTCAGTAGACGAGATAGAGGAAGGGTTCTAGCCGAGTTGTCCACTCAATTTTCTTCCCCCGATAAGGTGGAAGTGAAGATGAGGTACTACCTGCCCTCCTTCGGCTCCACAATTCACTGTGAGGCGATAGCCATTTTCTGCCACTCCCTCCTTTTGGGCCAATTTTGTGGCCAGGATTATCAAGCGTCCCATAAGCCCTTGTTGTTCCTCAGTGATTTCTGCCAAAGATGCAATGTGGTTTTTGGGTATGATAATCAAATGCTTGGGTGCTTGAGGGTTGATATCCTTGAAAGCTATAAGTTCCTTATCTTGATAAACAATCTCAGCGGGTATCTCACTAGCAACAATGCGACAAAAAAGGCATTCCTCAATCATGCTCACTCCCGGTTAACTTTTGCTGTTATTTCACCCGACCTGCTCACACTCATATTTTCCTGTCAGGAATTCGTAAGTAGTGCTATTCTGGATTTTTATCTTCTCACCTACTACTACTATCGTTGAGTAGCCTACGGTAACGTCGTTGTACATATCATCAAACCATTCCCAGCCTTTAGGCCAAATGCCATCCTCTGAAGGGCCTGCTTTCCCATCAATAACACCGTCGCCGTTCCCATCGATAAAGTGCATGGAGTTTACCAATTCCCTATCTCGATGATATTCGATCCTAGCGACTATGCCATTTACATTTATTGGCTCAGTAGTAACCTTAATAGTTTGTGTGTATGTATCTCCAGTACATCCAGGAAACAAAATTGTGCTCATAGCTAAAATCAAAATTACTGGCACTAAAATATGTAATTTTCCTCTCTTATTTAACACGTCAAGCTTTCTGTTCATTTGAAAACTCTCCTGTAATCTCAGTGTCTCTAAGTTATGCTAAGCTTAGTTTCATTACCATTCTAACATGTAACATTAGCTTCTTGGAAGAGAAATTATGAGATATGTATAAACTACGGGTTACCTTGATTGTCTCGCCGGAGGTGTAGCTGGTAGTTTTCTATCAATGAGTGGAATGACACAGATCAATCGAAGAAGGTTGTTGCCCGTGTTAGTGAAACAATGATGCTCATCAGGAGCGATAAAAATGGCATCTCCCTCCCGCAGGTCTCTTTCAGTTTTTGTGCTTCTAATTATGCCCTTCCCAGAGAGCACGAAGACTTCGTGTTCCCAGTTATGGGAATGATAGGGAGTGGAACTTTGTGGCTGTATCTCGAAGACGCGCATAGCGAAATTTGGTGCTCCTTCATCAGGGCCGACAACAATGCGCATAACCACTCCTGGTACCTCTTCTTTGCCCTTGACCTGTCGGTAGTTCTGAATTTGCATTTACGTACCCGTGGGTTACACTTAACTTGATAGACCTACTCCTCTTAATTATTAATTGTAATACATGGGCTTGTCAAGCTATAGTTTCTTCCAATACAAGCTGAACCTGGAGGGTAGGAACTTATAGGCTGCGGGGCAGAGATTGGCTGATGCGTTATAGGTTACAGAAATCTCCTGAGCATTTTCTTAAGAGGAGCCATATTCATACCGCTCCTCTTTTCTACTTGCAAGAGCACGGCTATATCTTCCTTATCAAAGCTTTTAGTAAACAGTGTGGCCAGGACATATATTCCATAATAGAGAATAAATAGAATAGCCAGCACCCACCAGTTGATAGTGAGAAAGTACTGGGCGATAACCTGGATAAAGAAAGCCAGTGGCACACAAATAATAATGGGCTTGAGCAGATTTTTGCTCAATGGTTGGGCTCGGTATAACAAGTAAAGCTTTGTCGTGCGAATGATATTTGCCAGAATAAGAGATGCTGCTGAAGCAATGGCGGCACCGACTATGCCCAGTGGTGGGATAAGGAGGATATTGAGAACTATATTCAGAATAGCTGCAGTAAGTGTAGCCCACATCAGAAAGCGAGGATGGCCTGTGGCTGTCAGTGTAGCAGCGTTGGGGCCCAGCAGATTGCTAATAATGTAACCGAAAGATAGAATTCTCAAAGCAGCAACAGCTGGAATATAGCTGGTACCAAAGAGGAGGTTGATGACTGCTCCAGGCAACAGAAATAGAACCAGAAAAATGGGCAGAACTATAAACATAAGCCACTTGGTGGAAATTGTGTAGTTTCTCTTCAATTCAGGCAACAGATTCCGTGAATGTAATCCGGTAGTAATTGGAGTATAGATTAGAATTAATGCTGTGAGGGGTACAGAGATAATTTGTGCCAGTGTATGGGCAGCATTGTAAAGCCCGACTATTTCGGGCGTCTTAAAATAGCCCAGCATAATAGTATCTGTCCAGGCTATTACCATATGTAGTACAGCAACTCCCATAAGTGGCAGGGAAAATAGTAGCAGCTCTTTTGTAATTGGCTTAGTACCTGTGGGATCTGTAGAGGCAGTTAGCTTAGGCAGCTTTCTGGTGGTGTATATAGCTAAGGCGGCGAAGGTAATAATAAGGGTTGCCAGGTAGCCATAAAACATAGTGTTGAAAGGCAGATGAAAAATGATGGTAGCAGCTAATATAACTATGAAAAGAATGTTTAGTATTATGTAACGGAAGATTATCTGTGGTTCTACACGGTCAAAACCACAGAAGATGCTAGTGAATACCTGCATCAGCGCAAAAAAGGGAATGCCCACAGAAAATATCTTTAGAGGTAGGACTAAATCGGGGGCGTGGAAGAGTTTCACAGCAATGCTTTCAGCAGTGAAAAAAATGGCCAAACTGAAGGCAATGCTGGCGACAGAAGATAATTTAATGGAGGAGGATATGATTTCATGGATTTTAGATGTATCCTTTTTGCCACGAAAATAAGCGATATACCTGGTAGCACCTCGATGCAAACCTAGACTGGCCAGTATTACGGCGATGTTCAGTATAGCTAATGCTATTGAGAAAATGCCATAATTAGCCTGCAAACCGTATCGGGCAATAATAATCAGGGTAATGAAATGAAACAATAACCCTGAGGTCACGCCAATCAATGCAATGCCAGTACCACGAGCTATCTTTCTTAGGGAGTCATCCGGAGGTTCAAACACAATGATTCTTGCTGCTGTTATGATTGGCTATTTTATAGATTACCATGCCAAAGCCTTATGCTATCGTACTAATTCTAGAGCCTAAAAGCCAATCCAGATCAATATAAGCTATTCCATAATAAGGGAGATGAGAGTTTTTCCAATAACTATTCCGCAAACTAGGTACTTATGTTAGCATAATGGCAGAAGGAAATGTCACTACCAGACAAAAGCTAAGCAATCTTCGGTGGAGTTGAGGGTTGCTTCGTGGTTGGCTCTTTCGCTTCGCTCAGCTTTTTGGCTCGCTATCGTGGCGGCAACTCGTTTATTATTAGGGCACACAAGTGATCATGAGCGATAGAAATTTTCAAACAATAGAACAGGTCAGGCAATTTCTGGGAGGTAGTGAGGCGTTTTTCTTCAGAGCGCTATCCATGGGAGAGAGATACAATTGGATAGATGATAAGACGCAAGGCTCAAGAGAGCGGAGAAAGGGGTGATACAACGATATAGGGAGAAGATTACGAGCTATTCTCGTATGAAGTTTCCTCAACGGCAGCACAGTCACCTCCCTGCCCACTAAGTGTTTCTACAGCATGAGGAAGAGCTGGCAAGATTGACTCAAGGCATTCACGAGCTGCTTTAGGGCTACCTGGCAAGTTAGCAATCAAACAACTCCCACGAATGCCACTGACCGCTCGGCTCAACATGGCATGAGGCGTCTTTTTCAGGCTTTCAGCCCTCATTGCCTCAGCAAACCCGGGAGCAATTCTATCCACTACTGAAAGGGTAGCCTCAGGAGTAACATCCCTGGGCCCAAGGCCAGTGCCCCCTGTAGTAATGATAATATCCAATTTATCTTCATCCACCCACTCAGTTAGCTTATCAGCAATAAGGTTTTTATCGTCAGGAACAATATCGTAATTTACAATATGTACACCCGCACCAGAAAACATCTCACGAATAATTTCGCCACTTCTATCCTGGCGTTCGCCACGCCAACCTTTATCGCTAACCGTCAATATTCCTACTCTAAACATGTTTCCTTATAATATATCATTGTGGTGAGCCGCTCACCTATCGTTACCCTGAGCAAAACGAATAATCCTTTTGCGATGCTTGCATCAAAGGCTACCCACTGCATTTCAGGGCTTTGGCTCAGAGTTGATGCTTGAGCCAATTTCGCTCTTCATTGAAATATCAAGGCTCCTCACCTCTCCAACACCTTTCAGTGTTGAAACCATAGCTAATAAAGCTTTAGCAATAATATCCTTTACAAAAGGTTTTATAAAAACCTGTTTACCATTGATAAAAAGAGATGTATCGCTCTTGCTTTGTGAGATAAATTCCTTTTCTATGAAATCGGCTATTGCTGAGATGTCAGCGACTGAAAACTGAGGTACATCTATGTCCAGAAATTCATCAGTGACTATAGCAGAGAGCACTTTGGAGGGGCATGCTAAATCACTCCCCAGTTCTTTTCTGTGTACCTCGACCTTAGGAGCTTTGCCTTTTTTGAATCCCTCAATCAGAACCAAGTCAAAATCACCGCCAACAACTCTCAAAATCTCTTCAATGTTGGGATCATGTTCTACTCTCTTGACAAGGACAAGCCTGTCAGGAGAGCTAATAACTACAGCATCACTGCCCGCTTCGGCAAATTTCCAGCTATCTTTTCCTGGCTTATCTATATCTATTCCACTCGGACTGTGTTTCACGGTAGCCACTCGATAGCCTCGTTTTTTGAACTCCACAATCAACTTCTCAACAAGAGCTGTCTTCCCAACTCCTGATTTACCCACAATAGAAACAACTGAACACATTTTTAGTCCTCCAGTATCAAATTTTCGCTCCAATTCAACATTTGCACTTTAACTATATCCCCAGCCTTAACTCCTTTTGTATTTTCTGGGATAACAGCCAGTCCGTTTGCTCTTGCCATCGATGTAAGAATTCCTGAACCCTGTGGCCCTGTAAGATGAGCGTAATATTGCTCGCCTCGCTTCACAACTATTACCCTGGCAAAAATACGGCGTCCATCAGCGTTTCTCACATCATCCTCGATAATTGCTTGAACCCATGGCTTGGCAAAATTTTTCTTCCCCAACATCTTTAGAATAGCTGGGCGCGCGAATTGCTCAAAGGTAATCATAGAGCTAACCGGGTTGCCTGGCAGCCCTAAGTGAGGTATCCTCTTTTCTCCATTTTTAATCACACCAAAAGCAGATGGTTTCCCTGGTTTCATGCACACCGTCCAAAGGGCAATCTCCCCACGTTCTGCTAAAACATTCTTCACTATATCGTAATCCCCAAGAGATACACCACCAGAGGTAATAAGCATATCAGAATCCAGCCCCGCATCGAGTTTTTCATTGAGCGAGCAAACCGAATCACGTCCTATACCAAGGATTTTAGGAAGCCCCCCATAACGCAGGACCTGAGCAGCAATGGAATAGGAATTACTATTATAAATTTTACCCGGAGACAACAGCTGCCCAACATTCACAAGTTCATCGCCCGTAGCCAGAACAGAAACAATCGGGCGGCGTATAACCAGAACAGTAGAATATCCCAGAGAAGCTAATATGCCTATTTCTGAGGGGTGCATTATAGTTTCTTTTCGCAAAGTTAGCGAATTCCCGGTAATATCCTCTCCCCTACATCTAACGTTTAATCCTTCCCTCGCCTGACACAATATGCCAATCTGGGACAGATTACCCCCGGATGATTTTCGCACCACTTCGTCGCTATCTTCAAACCGCACCACGGAATCAGCCCCATTGGGTAATGGCGCTCCTGTCATAATACGAATTGCCGTTCCTGGTTCGACTTCTCTGCCAGCCAAAGAGCCAGCAGCAACCTCGTCGATAACAGTAAGAACCTTCGGCGACGATTCGCATGCGCCACACGTGTCTGCAGCCCTTACGGCAAAGCCATCCATAGCAGAATTATCCAGTGGGGGAATATCGATAGCAGAGTAGATATCTTCAGCCAGAACCTGGCCTAAACAATCCAGAATAGGTTTCTCTTCAGGTTCCAGAACCGCGAAATAACTTAAAATCTCCTCTAAAGCTTCTTCAACTGAAATCACAGGACTAATTATAGTCCAGCACCTTCTACTTTTGCCAGTTTAAATGCTTGCTCACAACTGCGTTCATTAGGTTCTAAGATTTATTGCTAGCAATGGCATAATCAACCCTGCTCCACATTAGCCTAGAAGCACTGTTCAGATAAGCAAATTGGACATGGGGAAGCGGACCTCTAAAAAAGGGGCTTGCCAAACAGCTTCGGCCAGTTGAAATGCTTCAATGTGTGTTTTTCCCCAAGGAAAATTCCACCAGGGCCAACCTTATCAACAACATCTACTGCCAGGGTCTCATCATTCACTTCAAGCCTCGTATGCCTTCTTGTAGAGCTCAAGGTATTCCTTCTCCTCCGCTTTCCTCGGGTTGCTATCAGCAGAGACGTTTCGGGAGGCTCTTCTTGCCAGTTCAGGAAAATCAGATTCTTCTACATACCCCAGGTCTTTTAGCCTGGGGATTTTCAGATTAGCACAAGTCCTGCGCATCATTTCGACACCTTTCATAGCTCCCTCTTCCAAACTCAGGCCCACGATATCCACTCCCATAGCCCTTGCAACATCAGCATGCTTTTGCGGGTTCGCAGCTATATTGAATTCGGTGACAACCGGCAGGAATATGGAACATGCTATGCCATGTGGCGTATCGTAAAGACCTCCCAATGATTCTGCCATGCAATGTACGCCACACGTATCAGCATTAGAAAAAGCATACCCAGCCAACAGGCATCCCAATGACATTTGGGTTCGCGCCTCTATGTCGCTTCCATTGGTGAAAGCAGCCCCCAACCATCTGGCGATAATGGAGATAGCCTTCAAAGCAAAAATATCCGTCAGCGGATTTGCTGGAACGGAGGTATATGCCTCTACTGCATGGCATAGAGCATCCATCCCTGTAGACGCTGTAAGCAACGGAGGCGCTGAAACTGTCATCGCAGGGTCAACCAGGGCGACGCTGAAGGCTATCTTAGCATCCTGAATACACTCCTTAACCCTGGTCTCAGAATTAGTTATTATGGCACACGTTGTCGCTTCACTTGCAGTCCCCGAGGTGGTAGGGATACCTATCAATGGAACTGGGTACTTTTTAAGTTTATCAAATCCAAACCAATCATTAGGCTCTCCTCCATTGGTCAGGATCGCCCCGACACACTTGGCAGTATCCATTACTGAACCACCACCCACAGCCACCAGTACATCCGCACTAAACTCCCTTGCTACAACCACGCCTTCAACACAATCAACATCCCTGGGATTCGGGGCAACTTGACTAAAGAATGCTGTTTCTATTCCCCTGGCCTCAAGATTTTTCCTGATCGGCTCTACAAGGCCTGCTTTAACCACACCCGGGTCAGAAACAATTAATGCCCTCTTGCCAAACATCATTGCTTCTTCGCCTACCCGTTTAGAAACCCCCACTCCGAAGACAGTTTTCCCAGGTGGCACGAAACTAAATTCCTTCACCATTCTCCTCCTCCTTTCTGTAATTTCTGTAACTATCGCCAGGTTATTTCAATTACGGCTGCAGGCTCCAATGTCTATATTCTCTCATACTTTTTGGTATAGAAGGCTTATCCTCCATAATATCCCCGTCCTTAAGTAATTTTTGCCTTGTGAGTTTCGCTCCCCTCTTCCCATATTCATCGAGATACCTCTTTGGAGACACACTGGTTGTTTCAATCGTAATTGCTCCCTTCGAGGGTATTTCTCCATGTTCTAACATCTGAAGTGACACCGAACATGCCACGCCAACATACGATCCGTATTCCATTGACGAAGTTACGGGTTTACCGTCGAAGAATGGGTAAGGTAACTGACTATGATATACGCTTCTTTTGCCCATACCATTCTTATATCCAGTTATCTCCACAGACAATATACACTGAGGGTTAAATCCAATCTTCTCCGCCAGCTCATAGGGATCTTCCCACTTCTCTACGCTTTGTCGTTTTATGTGCTTCATAACAACTTCAAATGGTGATACCTTAACTCCGTTGATCTCAACTGGCTCTGCTTCGAAGATGCCATCCTCCAATAAAGTCCTTATGAATCTCGTCCAGCCATAATGCCATATTCCTCTGACTACTATCCGTTTTACCCTCTTCTCTTTTATTATTGGGACTAAAGGAAGAGTCGCGGGTTCCCAATGCATTATGATATGCGGTTCTTGTTTGCCTATAGGTTCTGGAAATTCAAATTCCTTAGCCAAAGCGAAAGGGGGAAGATTACGGATAATTTTGCCTTTTTCCCAGTAAACCCTTGCATCTGACCTGGGATCATATTCGCCAACGACTGTGTCCGCAAGGCCAACGGTACTATGGGTAATCGGCCTCCACATGCCCCAGTATAAATTAATATCATCTATCTCATCCATTTCCTCACACCCTAGCATTGCTATTTCGCACGTAGTTGCGCATCCACCGTTCCCTATGAGAATAGTTTTGTCCATTTTCTCCAGAGCGGAGGAATAATATGCTACCTTATCCAAACCCTCTACCATGTTCAGGCTCACACCGTTTATTCCCACTTCCTTTGCAGCATCCATGAAGTTGTATATATACTTATAGGGTAAGCCATCGACAACATAATCAGCACCTTTCAATGCTTTAACTATTTCGTCTTTCTTAGAAGCGTCCAACCTGACATACGAAAATCTCTTGTCGCCGTCCATCAAATCTATGACCTGCCTTGCTTTTCCTTCATCGAAGTCTGCGATAACTATCTCATCAAAATCACTTGTTTTATGCAGGTCGTACGCGCACGAAGAAGCCATGGCTCCTGCTCCTCCTAAACAAACTACTTTCATTTTTGCTACCTCCTTATTGTTTTTAATCTTCTTCTTGTTAGACTATGATTCCATACCAACCACTGTGCACACAAAGTATTACGAAAGGTACCCACAACGCTGAGTTCTTGTGCGCCCAATGTATCACAAAAGGCAAATGCTGAAATCAAGGTAACCCGGCCGCCCTGTAGCCCAGCCTCTAGTAATATGATAGTTCTCTCATTGCTCCTCCATTTATTAAAATACCATAGCAACTTTGGTTTATGTTAATAATTCTGCTCCCTCAGCTTCGGCCCTCTTCAGAATCTCAGATATTTGCTTCTCAATATCTTCAGGAATAGGTTCCGGTTTGTGTGTTGCCAGAATTTCCGCTGTTTGTTCTTTAGCCACTTTAGCAATTGATTTAGATCCTTTTCTCTGCCATGTTTCAAAACTGTCTACGCTAAATCTTGATATCCACCTTTCTCTGAAATGGTCCAATGTATGTTTTTCACCCAGGAAGTTTCCGCCAGGACCAACTTTGTTAATGAGGTCCACTGCTAAAGCGTCATCATTCACTTCAAATCCCCGGGTAAACCCCAGTGCATAATCCATAATCCCATTGTCAAAAACCATCGCCTCAGGGCATGTGCCATCCGCCAACCCTCCTAACCCAAGAATAATGTCAGGAGCCGTTAACATACAGGTGATAAGGGAGATAGCTTTTGAATAACCGGCTTGGGCATCAAGAATCCTGGAGCTACCCCAAGAAGCTTCCCTTTCCGTAGGCAAACCATAACGATAGGCCAATTGAGCCAGCCCCACATCCATAAGTTTAGCCTCAGGTGATCCACACGCAGAGCCTGTTTTGAAATCCATAGTACTAGCATCAATCGCATATACCACAGGTGCACCGGGACTGGCAAATTCCAGAACAACCAGGCCACCTAGAAATTCAGCGTTGTTCATAACCATTGTGCCTGACAATGTAGCAGGCCCTGTCGCTCCTACTCTGGGCATAGTATATATGACAACTGGAATGCCAGCCTCAGCCAGTTCCATGCTTGCTTCCATTATTCTCTTTTCATATGTGAGGGGAGAAAAGGGACACTCAATAGCTGAAATAATGGGCCTTTTTTTAAGCTTCTCCCTGCCACCAACGATAGCAGCAGCAATCTCAATAGCGTATTGAGCTTCTTTACCACTTGAAATGCCCCCTTCAAAATGCTTCTCCGTATTGCTTAAGCAAGTATACATACCCACTATATTCTGCATGGGTTGTGGCACATTCATGGCAGTCGCCATTCGCCAAACGACATGAACATGATCAAGGTAATCAGCTATCGTAGCACAACGAGCAATATCATCACTTGTTGAATATCTACGTTCTCCAGTTTCACCATCTATTATGAATGGAGCGCTTCCATCTGCGCAGAAATGTGGCTCTTGCTTATCCAGCACAAAGTCGTTTTTCGAGTTTCTGGCGGCGTATGTGATAGTCTTCGGAGCCATGCCCAGTGCCTCTTGAACCAGATTCCTGGGGATGCTCGCATGATTACTGGTATAATCAACTTTCGCTCCTGCTTTCTTCAATACATCGAGAGCCTTTTTGCTCCCAACTTTGATGCCGGTTGTCTCCAGGACTTTGAGCGAAGCATTATGAATAGCATCCAGTTCATCTTGTGATAGAAAATTTATTCTCGGTTTACTCACTCTTTTATCATCCTCCTTAGCCTAACCATTGTAGTGCATATGTATTTTAGATACTGGATATATTTATGCTAACTGGGGAATGGTTAACCGTTCCCCAGTATATCTTTCTCAGCATCTTTAAGAATCTGTTTCATCTCCTTGTGCACTTCCTCTTTAATGGGAGGAGCTTTGTGTGTGGAAAGTATCTCTTTCACCTTTGCCCTCGCCCTTTCTGTGAAAGAGCCCTTCGCCTTCGGGTCGAGGATGAAAGTATCAGCGAGTGTTCTATTCCATATTTCCTTCTTGAAGTGCTCCACGGTGTGTCTCTCTCCCAGGAAATGGCCGCCGGGACCAACTTTGTTAATGACATCCAGCGCTAAAGTATCACCATTCACCTCAAATCTGCGTAAATACGCACGGGCATGTTCACAAACCTCAGCATCAAGGACTAATTGGTCTAACGAGGCGCTCAGCGCCAGGTCTCTGGAGCCCAACCACGGGGAAATATCGGTGCGGCCCATAAAAGACATAGCTACTTTCAATACATTTCGCTCAAAGGATAGGGCGTCAAAAGGTGCTTCTTCCAACGAAATATCTGACACCAAATCGGGAATCTTGTAGAATCTTGCCATCTGAGCAACCCCAGCGCAAATCAAGGGGTATTCGGGCGCTTTATAATTAATTTCGCCAGTCTTCATATTTGCTGGAGCTGCTTCCGAAGTATAGATCATAGGCGCACCAGAATTGGCACACTCAACAATGACCAGGGCAGCGAGTTCCTCAGCATTTGCTACCGCCAAAGTCCCTGCTACTGTTGCTGGAGCGGTTGTAGCAGCTAAGACCATAGTCATAGGCGCAGTGGGAATTCCTGCCTTAGCCAACACAACCATTGCCTCGGATGAGTCCTTTTCAAACGTTAACGGAGCAACAGGGCAGTGAATGGTTGAAAAAAGAGGCCTCTTTTTGAGCTCTTCTTCACCCCCAGCAATTGCAGCTGCCAATCTAATTTGCCATTTGGCTGTTTTCTCAGTCACGCAGGAACATTGAATATGCTTTCTATTATTCTCAAACGCAATAGCTAATGAATAAAGCTCCTGCAGCGGCGGCGCTATCTCACCAGGAATTATGGTAGGCCAGAAGAAATCAACCGTATCGAGGTAATCGCTTACTACGGCAAAATCCCTTAGATCAGAGCGAGTTGGCTTTCTCCTCTTTCCAGTCTCAAAATCGTCCACAAATGGCGAAAAACCACTCGTGGCTAGAAAAGGAAACTCGCCTGCGGGAAGTTTGAGGTCACATTTCGGCTCCCGCGCACACAGAGTTATCCTTTCAGGCACTTTCCTGATTGCTTCTTCTACAAGAGAGCCAGGTATCTTTACAATATCACCATTTGCATCTGCACCATTCTCCCCAAGCAACTTCCGCACTTTCTCGCTCAGAACTTTAATCCCTGTTTCCTTCAGAATCCGCAGGCTCGCCTCATGTATCCGCCCTACCTCCTCCTCAGATAGAAAAGTTAATACGCCTCTCATTTATTTCTTGCCTCCCTTTAAGTTAAATTTTTCAGCTTATTGCTTATTTGAATCTGGCTTCCCCATGTTTAACTTTTGACCAGTTCTTTTGCCTTCCCGACGGCAGATGGCGCATCAGGTGCATATCCATCGGCCCCTATCTTATCTGCAAATTCTTGCGTCACAGATGCTCCCCCGACCATTACCCTGGCTTTTAGACCAGCCCCGCTCACCGCTTTTATTACATCTTCCATCCCCGTCATGGTAGTCGTAAGAAGAGCTGAGATTCCTATCAAATCAGCACCCTTCTCTTTAGCTGCTTCTACAAATTTGTCAGGCCCCGCATCTACGCCCAGGTCGGTTACCATGAATCCTGCCCCTTCCAGCATCGTCCCTACTATGCTTTTCCCTATATCATGAATATCGCCCTTTGCTGTGCCTAAGACTACTGTCCCCGCACTCTCTATATCCCCTTGTTTTAATAGAGGGCTTAGTACTTTCAATCCCTCCTTCATCGCTGTGGCGGCAATTACCATTTCCGGAAGGAAGAAATCGCCTTTCTCATATTTATCCCCTACTATCGCCATCCCAGAGATAAGCCCCTCTTTAATAATCTTCTTTACTTCCTGTCCCTCCTCTACCGCCTTCTTAATCATCTCCCCTACTTCATCAACCTCACCACCTATCACCGCATCCTTTATCTTGGTCAAATCTACCATCTCTGTAACCTCCTTTTTATACTTTTATTATGGTTCGTTTATCTTCGGAAAACCTAGATAATGGCTCATCTAAGCCTTTTTTATCCATTTTAGCAGCAATCCCTCACCCTCTTTCCCTATAGTTTCCAGTAGTTGGCATCCTTCCCCCATTGAGACCTCACTTTAGTTCTGCCTCGGCTCTCCTTAGAATCCTGGATATTTCCTTCTCCACATTTTCGGGAATAGTCTCAGGTTTATGTGTCGCCAGAATCTCCTTCACTTTTTCTCTGGCCACCTCACCGATCGATTTGGATCCCTTTTTCTGCCATGTCTCGAAGCTGTCTATATCACTGAGCCTCGACATCCACCTCTCTCTGAAATGCTCCAGCGTATGCTTCTCTCCTAAGAATATTCCCCCAGGGCCAACTCTGTTGATGACATCCACCGCTAGTGTCTCATCATTAACTTCAAAGCCCTGCATAAACTTTAAAGCATAATCTATAATCTCATTATCGATAACTAAGGCCTCTGGTGACATGAGCAGAGCTCTTTCCAATCCTCCTAGACCAAGAGCAATATCAGGAGCCGTCAATACATGAGTGAGAATTGTCCATGCCCTTTCATAGCCAGCTTGCGTATCCAGAAGTTTGGAGGCAGTACCGCCTGTAACTCCCATCTCACTGGGCAAATCGTAATAGTGAGTTAACTGGCTAAGTCCAAGATGCATAAGGCTGCCCTCAGGTGACACAATTTCTGACCCCGTTTTAAAATCCACAGTCCCCACGCCAGCTGAATACACCACCGGTGCCCCGGGATTGGCAAACTCAAGGATAACCAGGTTGCCCAAAAATTCGGCATTATTAACCACCATTGTACCTGCCAACGTAGCAGGGCCTGTCGCCCCCACCATAGGCATAGGCATTACGACAACTGGAATGCCGGCCTCACCATATTCCATCGCTCCTTCACTTATTCCTCCATCATATGTGAGAGGAGAAATAGTACATGCAACCGCTGAAATAATGGGCCTTTTCTTAAGTTCCTCCCTGCCACCTACAATGGCAGAAGCTATTTCAATCTGGTATTGAGCATCCCGAGCGTTCAACGCTTCATGCTCCACATGCTTTGTCGTGTTTCTTGCAACGGTGATGAACTCCATTAAGCATTGCATGGGTCCCGGCACCTCGGTGGTAACCACCGCTGGCCAAACAAGATCTACATGGTCCAGGTAATCAGCTACTACTGAGAAAGAAGCAACATCCTCGGTAGTCGAGTTTCTTCGCTTACCTGTTTCAGCATCCAACACGAAAGGAGGCATTCCTTCCACACAGAAATGTGGCTCTTGCTTGTTCAGTACAAAGTCATACTTCGGGTTTCTAGCCGCATATGTTATGGTCTTCGGAGCTCTCTTTAACGCCTCTTCAACCAGATTCCCAGGAATGGTTGCATGCTTTTCTCCATAATCGACTTTCGCTCCACATTTCTTTAGAATATCAAGTGCTTCATCACTCATCACTTTGACGCCAGTTTTATCCAAAACTTCCAGTGAAGCACTGTGTATAGCCTTCATATCATCTTCCGATAGAAAACTTATCCCTGGTTTACTCATTTTCTTGTAATCCTCCTCTATTCTATGTATTTCAAGGCAGCTATCACTTCACAATTAACTCAGCAAAAGCAAACTATCCATTACCGTTATTTCCTTATTCGCAACAGGGAAATGGCGATAGCGGCTATCTCTGTGCCCCATAACAAAGGCCTTCCAGCCTCTTCCTGCCGCCATCGCCATTAAAAAACTGATTCAGGGTTGCTCTAGCGCAACATTCCTTTACTTCAGATGTATGTTCATTATGCTATAGGAGTTCAACCAGGATACAGGGCCACCTACCGTATTTACCCAGCCCTCAAACTTATCAGTCCTCCAGACAGAAATAACCTCTGACCTGGCCAGGAATATACGCGCCAAATCCTCAGCCATGATCTCCTGCATCTCATATAGAATCGCCTTCTTTTCTTCTATGCTTTTCGCACAGGAATTCTCAACCCAGAGTTGATTAAAGCGAGGGTTACTCCAGTAAGTTGGGTTCCACCACTCTCCTCCGGCGTCCCAACCAACATCTTCCTGCCATACCCAGTCCGACCATGGATCGGGGGATGGGTCTTCACCATAGACGAACATCTCTAATCTATCACTCATTGGATTATACAGAAAATCCAGAAAACTGTCAGGGTCCATTGCTGTAAAGTCAGCCTGTATGCCTATCGCAGGAAGCATCTCACTAATCAGAGTACACGTCTTAACATAGGCAGTAGCGGACGCCGAGGTCGACAGGCCAAAGACAAGATTTTCCCCAGTGGCCGGGTCGTTTCTTATCCCGTCTCCGTCCGTGTCCAGGTATCCAGCTCCATCCAGGATTTCGTTAGCCTTATCAGGACTATACTCGTATTGCGGCAAATCGGGATTATGCATCTGGCTCTCGGGATAGCACCAGGCATCGCATCTCTTTGCAAGCCCCGAATACGCCATGTCTATGATCCTGTCACGGTCTATGCCATAGGCAATAGCATGTCTTACATCCTTGTCCTGTAATGGTCCGTCGGGGTGAAGATTAAACGCCAGGTAACTTTCTCCAAGGCCCTCTGTCATCTCAACGTGGATATCCGGATCCGCTTCTACAACATCAATAGCTAATGGCGACACAAGATTGCCTCCGAACACATCCACTTCGCCCGACTGCAATGCCATAAGCGCAGCGTCCGCGGTCCCATAGTACCTGAAAACCACCTCATCCACATATGGCCTTTCTCCCCAATAATCTTCGTTAGCAACCAGCCACATGTACTGGTCAGTTTTGAATTCTTTTAGCTTAAATGCTCCTGTCCCAATTGATCCCTCGTTCGGAAATGACAGTATGTCATCTTTATAGGGCTCGAAAATGTGCTTGGGAATTACGGGATCCCACCTCCACCAGCCGGGAGAAAAGTCAGTCGAAAGCCCGATAGCATTCACGGCTTTGACCGTGTAATCATCGATAATCTCTACTTCCTCCCAATCCTTATCGTGGCCACCCCATCCAGGTGTCTTATTATGTAAATATTCGAACGTAAATGCCACATCCTCTGCCGTAAATGGTACTCCATCATGCCATGTTGCGTTCTCAACAAGATGCAATGTCCACGTCTTTCCATCTTCTGATACCTCATAGCTCTGCACCAATGACGGGATGTGTGAATAAGTATCAGGGTTCAAGCCATAAAGGGCATAATTATCATAGACTAGCATCAAGTAGAGACACCCCCAGTTCGTCCACATCAATTTCATGTCCATTGTCAGGGTATCCATAGGCGTGTCGGAACCAATAATCAACCTCCCGCCATATTTGATTTCTCCTTCTTCCTCTGATGGGGGAGTCACCTCTTCCCCTGATGGGGGAGTTACCTCTTCCTCTGCAGGAGGAGTCACCTCCTCTTCCGCCGCAGGGGCACATTGCATCATAGGAACAGCTAAGCTAAGTAGCAATATCACTGTCCCAACTACAGCTAACAAATTTTTCCTTTTACCCATTTCTACCTCCTTTCTTAATTCTTATCCAGTGTTCCCTGAGAAGATTTTGCTTCATAAGCGCTAGCCCCCTTTTTTTTATTTGGCAATCGGCCCCCCGATTTCACCACTCTTCAATTTCCCACTCCCATCTTGTAACAACATGGGCCCGTTCTAGCCGAGAGCGAGCCCATGCATAAGAAGGAGAAATGAGAAAACGAGGAAACTTCATATATTTGTTAGCCCACCTTATCTAATTAATCCTCATAATAATTTACCACCTTTTACCATTCTAGAACTGTACTAAATTTCTGTCAAATAGTAGTTTTTCCTGATACAAAATGAGCCTGAAGGGAGGCATGATTTCTAATTCTGGACTGTACCCCTATGATAAAACACAAAGCGCCTTATCATGAAGAACCAGAGAAATCCCAAAATTGCACATTTTGGTTTATTGTGACATCTGTAGTTCTGGGGTGTTCAATGCATCTACGGCATGCGTTTTTACTCGCTGTGCCAGGGCGTTGAGCCGATCAATATCCTTGGGGGAGAAATACGCAGTAAGATAACTCTTGCCATCGGAATATACCTTGATATTTTTGAGCCTACCACTTTGTACAGGAACTGGGTATCGGCCAGCCCAATCTGAATGCCTATGTCCCAGTCAATTTCCAGAACTTTCGTATATCCGGCTCTAACGCTCTTGCTCCTGCAAGTAACTCGTTGGCTTTGTTCATCCACACCACCTCATGATAGCCAGAGCTAGCACCTTGGTTAACGTTATCAGTTCATCGATGTCTGCGTACTCATTGCTCGCGTGGATTCTGCTGTTGTTAAGCCCAATAGAAATGGTGGGGATTTTCGAGTAGTTTACCAGGTGAATGGCATCGCTCAACGTGCCCCAGCCCACCAGTTTCGGCTCCATGCCCAATTCCTTCACAGCCTCCATGCCGGCTTTCACTATCGGCTCCTTTTCGTCGACCTCCACACCATACAGGCCACCACCAATTCGGACTTTCGGAGGATGTTCCTTCATCCAGGGGTCGGTAGCTGCTACGCCCATTATCTTCTCCTCTATCTCCTTACCTATATTCGCTTGGCCGGG
>Ga0268282_1000539_pt1 | contig 19227 bp, 21 predicted proteins | sample saktaG_12_FD_190133 | JGI IMG/M metagenome (GOLD analysis project Ga0268282, IMG submission 190133) | Saline water microbial communities from Sakinaw Lake, British Columbia, Canada - sak_2011_5_24_120m | ecosystem: Environmental > Aquatic > Non-marine Saline and Alkaline > Saline ...
AAACAGATTCGAAATCGGAAAGTAATGGAATATTTTCTGACCACAAAGCAGGATCGCTTTCCGGCGTGATATCTTTAGAAGCATATGTTTCAATTAATGCTTGGTCAATAATTGCGTCTTCTTGGGGGGTCAAGCCTCCCAGCATAATTCTTAAAAGACCAACTAAGTTTATAATGTTTGATTTTAAAGCATTCCCAGGGATTTCTCCTTCCATTGGCTTTGGCAAATCAAAAGGGTTTATGTGATCTTGGGATGTTAGGGATATTTTAAAATAAGATCCGTCAACAGCATCAGATAAAAATTTATATTCATCTTCAGGGTCAATTATTATGGTGTCTATGTCTTGCATTAAATATCTTAAAACTTCTAATTTGACTGCGTAACTTTTGCCACTACCAGATATTCCGAAAATTGTCATATTCGCATTTTCCAATGTAAATCTATCAAATAAAACCAAGGAATTATTATGCATATTTATGCCGTAAAGGATTCCTTCATTAGCGCTAAGGTCGGAAGAAACAAATGGAAATATGCTTGATAAAGGAGCAGTATTCATTGTTGTATGAACAGCAAGTTGGTCTAAACAATATGGGTTGCAACTAACAAATCCTTCTTTTTGACGGAACAAAGCAGGCCTTATATAAATTAAACGGGCCTCAAGAATTGAACGAAGCACAGTTTCAATTTTTCTTAATTCTTTTTGGGTTTCAGTATATACAGTAATATAAATTCCCATCTTAAAAATTCTTTCTTGAGCAGTCTGCAAACTATCTCTTAATACTTCTATGTCTTGATAGGCTGTTTCTAAAACAGGATCTCGTATTAGCCCCTTTTCTTCTTTTTCCATCATTTCTGCCCGAACTTCTGTTAATTTTTTTCTAAGTTTTTTTAATACAGTATTAGAAGATACGGGATGAATATGAAAAGATATATCCATTGGATGTTGCAGATTGATAACCGGTGAAAGCCATCCAGTTGAAAGGTATCTTGGATAAGAAAAAATAAAAAAAGATTTGGCAAAACGTTCTCCTACTCTTAAGAAATTTTGTTTTACTTCAAATGAAGATGGAGCAATAATATCTTCCAGATTGATAATCTCTGTTCTGGCAATACTTTCTTTAGGCTCTCTTTTTTTCTTTAAAAAAGGTAATTTCATATTATTTAATTAATTCTGGTAAAATTTCAGGATAATATCCTACTTCCGCTTCCCCAGGATGGTTCCAGCTCCACAATAATTCAACTAATTCAGGAGTTGTTAAAGGAGTTGTTGATAAATCACATCTTCTTAGCCCCAGAGCCACAAATTCCATTCTTTGCCAAAGTTGGTTTCGGTAACGTTTAAAGTTTTCTTCATTAATCTCTTCCGACATCTTTGGTTTATTAAAAAAACCTTTTATTCCTTTTTTATTATTTTCTTCTTCATCGCTTTGTCCTTGCCCGAGATAATAAGGGATAACAACAAAGAAAGTTTTTCTCATGATTGATTCATTTTCAACCAATCCCTCAATAAATTTTCTGTACTCACTTGTTTGAAGTTTTAAAAGTTCGTTTTTTTGGTTTTTTTCTAATTTTTTTAGTCCATCAAAATAACCAGTAATATTCGTCTTGCGTGATTGGACTATAATTTGACATTGAAAATCTAAAGAATTTAAAAAAGACTGGAATTGGTAAATAATTGCTGATTGTTCTTCTTCTGATTTTAAGGCGAAATTTAAAGAAGAGACCATTAGGACAGCCCGGAGAGTTTTATTTTTTAGAATAATAGTCCCACTTTTAATCTGGTCAAATTCTAGAAATTGTTGGCTTGATGAATTATTCATAGGTAATAATTAATATCCTCCCTCAATTTTTGAATGGAGTTCCTTAAGAATACTTTTAGGACTAACTTTTAAACTTTTGACTTCTTCTTGTTTTTTTTCGGCACTCTTTAATTTGATAACTCTTAAATTTTCTTTTTTCTTCCAAAGATATATTTTAGGAGAAAAAACAAAACCGAAAGATTGAGTTATTACTTCTGGCAAAGGTATCCCTTCAATTTTTACAAAAGCTAATCCAGAAGCTATACTTATTAAAACAACAGAACAAATTAAGAAAACCAGAAAAGGTGCTACAGAGTGGATGAAAACTAAAATTAATATAGCCACTCCAAAATAAAGGGATTGTTTAAAGGCCAACGGCCCAATAATAAGGGGTTGTCTTTCTAAAAATTGTGGTATCTTGAATTGCATTATAATATTTTATCATAAGAGCAAACTTTTGCAAAGCAAACTCAAAGAAATAAATCTTGTTTTAAAACTAAACACGGGCTACTATTAGAATAATATATTAATAAATTTAAAAGAGGCATGAAAAAAATTTTAATAGTAGAAGATGAGGAATTTTTGGTTGAGATGTATAAAACCAAATTTGAGTTAGAAAACTTTCAAGTTATCTTGGCTTTTTCATCTGAACAAGCAATAAGTATATTGAAAAAGAATATACCGGATTTAATTTTATTAGATGTTTTATTGCCAGAAAAAAGTGGGATAACTTTTTTAGAAGAGACAAAACAAATAAAAAATATTTCTAAGGTTCCTATAATCATCTTTTCAAATTATGATGATTCCGCAACAAGGAATAGAGCAAAACAATTGGGAGCTGAAAGTTATTTAATTAAAACAGAATTTACTCCAAAACAGCTTTTAGTAAAAATCAAAAAATACTTTAGATATTAAATCAAAATGGATAAGAAAAAACAAATTCTTATAATTGACAGTAACGCCCTTGTTTATCGTTCATATTATGGATTGCCGAAATTAAAAAATAAGAAAGGAGAAATAATTAATGCTATTTATGGATTTTATCTGATTTTATTTAGAGTATTAAAAGAATTAAATCCGGATTTTGTTGTTGCTACATTTGATTTGCCAGATATTACTTTTAGGCATAAAGAATATAAAGAATATAAATCTAACAGAATAAAAGCTCCAGAAGAGCTATATGAACAAATTCCAAAAATAAAACAACTCTTAAAAATATTTGAAATTCCGATTTTTGAAAAAAAAGGGTTTGAGGCAGATGATATTATCGGGACAATATCAGAATTAATAGTTAAGAAAGAAAAACGAGAAATAGAAAATGTTATTTTATCAGGAGATACAGATGTTTTTCAATTGGTAAATTCTCAGACCAAAATTTATTTTTTAAAAAATGGGAATAAAAATAAGAATTTTTTATATGATAAGGATGCAGTAAAGGAAAAATTTCAAGGATTACTTCCTAATCAATTAATAGATTTTAAGGCGCTTAAAGGAGACGCTTCTGATAATATCCCGGGAGTTTCAGGGATTGGAGAGAAAACAGCATTTAAATTAATTAAAGAATTTGGCGATTTAAAAAATATATATTTAAATTTAGACAAAATAGATAAACCTGTTCAAAAAAGACTCAAAGAGGATAGAGACAAAGCATTATTCAGCAAGAAATTAGTTGAAATTAAAAAAAATGTACCAATCAATTTTGAATTAGAAAAATGCAGATGGAAAGAGTATAATAGGGAAAAGATTATTTCCTCGTTGAAAGAAATAGGACTTATAAAATTAATTGAGAAATTACCAAAATTAGATGAGAAAAAAGTCGGTGAGCAAAAAAAATTATTTTAAATTATTAAAAGAATTATGGAAAAACAAAATTTAATTTTATTGATTGGGCTTACCATAGTATTATTTATAGCAATAATCTTTTTAATTAAATCTCTGCCAGAGGAGGTTGGTGAAAAATATGAAGGGATTAAGAGCATAACAATGGTTACTGACATGGGAGGATTAGGAGACAGGTCTTTTAACGATGCTGGTTGGAATGGAGTGCAGATAGCCAGTGAAGGATTCGGCATAAAAGCAAATGTTATTCAGAAGATGGAAGGACAAGATCTTACAGCCAATGTTTCACAGGCAGCTGAAACTTCCGACATAGTAGTTGGTATGGGCTTTATGCTTAAAGACGCAATAATAACAAATGCTCCTCTATACCCGGATACTTATTTTATATTGATTGATGAAGATGCCGGTGATTTACCGAACGTAGCTTCCTATCTTTTTCATTCAGATCAGAGTGGTTATTTAGCGGGAATAATCGCTGCTTCTGTCTCAGAAACTGGAAAAATTGGCATAGTAAAAGGCATGGATGTTCCTTCTGTTTTAACTTATTCCGCAGGGTTCAGGGCAGGTGCAAAAACATGGAATGAATTTTCTGGGGACAAGGTTGAAGTTCTAACTAAAACAGCTGATACTTTTACTGACCCGTCAAAAGGCAGGCAGTTAACAAAGTTATTAATTGATCAAGGGGTTGATATAGTGTTTGATGTAGCTGGTGCCACTGGAATAGGAGTATATGAAGCAATTCAGGAGTCCAACCGCGCGCAAGGAATAACTGAACAAGACATAAGAACAGGAATAGCAAAACCTAAATATTTTGCTGTTGGCGTGGATGTTGACCATGATAAAATGTATTATGGGGAAGTTTTAGTTAGTGCTTTGAAAAAAATGTCAGAAACAATATATAGTGCGGTTGAAGACATAACTAAAAGTAGATTTATAGGAGGCGTGCATTTGATTGATTTTAAGGACGGCTTTACAGGTATTAGTGATATGAAATATACCAAGCAATATGTTCCAGAAATGGCGTTGTCTTTGATTAAAAGGGCGGAAAAACTAATGATGGAAAGAGATGAAAGATTGTTAGTGCCTTTAAATATCACAAACGTTGAGGAATATTTAGATGGGTTTAAAACCCCAAAAGAATTATTGGAAATAATTAATTAAAAAGAAATTAAATGAAGTTCCTTCTTAAAGAAAAATTTTTAATTGCTTTTTTAATACTAATATTAATCCCTTTAGTGGCTGTTAGTTTTTTTTCTTATTTTAATGCCAGTAAATTTTTAATGAAAAGCATTAAAGATTACAACGAACTTCTTGTTCAAAGTATGATTATGGGGGTAGAAGATATGGTTTTGGAATACAAGGATTTATCTCAGTCTATTCTTGATAATGTTGCTCTTTCCAAAACAATTGGAGGAAAAAAAGAAATTCTTTTAGAAAATAAAGAAAAATATATTCATAATATAAAGTTTTTATCTGTTTTAGACGAATCTGGCAAAGAAATAGTTCGTAGCGATGACCGCGAGTTAGAGGACAAAAGCAAATATCCGGAATTTTATCAGATTAAAGAAAAAGAAAAAGAATATTATATTGCCTGGTCAAGCTTTAATCCAGTAGTTAGGGTATCTACAATTATTATTTCAGTTCCTCTTTTTGAAGAAGGCGAATTTCAAGGGGCATTAATATCTGAAGTGTTTCTTTCTGATATTTGGAGTAAAATGGTGGCTGGCTATACATCTTCCAAGGATAATATTTATCTCTTAACAGAACAAGGGCAGCCAGTAGCGGAGATTCTTGCTACTTTGGAAGATTCTCGTTCAAATGATCTTGAAAAAATTGCCAAGGAATTAGCTGAAAAAAAAGCAGTTGTTGTTCAGGAAACAGATACTGAAATTGGTCAAATGTTAGTTGTGGCCAATTCAATCCCTATGCTTGGATGGGAATTAGTTATTTTTAGGCAAATATCAGAAATTTATAAACCAGCCTCAATTTTGGAAAGTAATTTGGCGCTCATTACATTTATTATTTTGATTTTTATTTTTATAATTTCTATATTTTTTTCCCAACTAATCGTAAGCCCGATTAAAAAACTCCGTAGCGGAATGGAGATTATTAGAAAAGGGAATTTGGATTATCGGGTAGATATTCATACTAATGATGAAATAGAAGATTTGGGGACAGCATTTAATCAGATGACGGAAGAACTGAAAAAATATCATAGCGCGTCAGAAGAATCTAAAACTATTTTACAAATAAAAGTTAAAGCAAGGACAAAAGAATTGGAAGAATTAGCAGAAGGATTAGAGGGTAAAGTTAAAGACAGAACAAAACAGTTGGAAAAAAGATTGAACGAGTTAGAAAAATTTCATAAATTGACTGTTGGCAGGGAGATTAAAATGATAAAACTTAAAAAAGAAATACAAAAATTGAAGAGCAAAGATAAAGGACTAAAATAATATTTTAAAATTATGTCAATAATTTCTCAAGAAATCCTTGAAAAAATAAAAAATATGGAAGGGGAAATAGTTGGATCCTCTTTGAAAACAGATCGTGAGTTTATTATAGAAAAAAAGGGGATGGAGGGCCTGAGAAAAGTAGAAGCAGAAATGGAGAAATCTGGGTATGCTTTGAAATATAAGGACATAGATAAATATAAATGGTATCCTGTTCATCAGGATTTTCTTTCTCTTTTGCTGGCGCAAAAGATTTTTAATTGGAGCGATGAAATGATACGAGAATGGGGCCGTTGGGGAGCAAAGACCAATTTTATTATTAAATTGATGGCAAGATTAGTTAGCAAAGAAACAATATCTAATCTAGCTTCTAAATATTGGAGAAAATATTATACAAAAGGAGAAATAGAATATAAATTAGATTATAAAAATAGAATCGGTATAGTAACAATAAAAGATTTTATTATATATGATGTTCATTTTCATTATCTAGAAGGATATTTTTATCAGATAATGTGCTTAATGGTTCCCTCAGAAAATTTGAAAGTAGAAAGAGGTGAAATCAGAGAACACAATGTTCATGAATTCAAAATAACTTGGTAATTTATACATGTTAAAAAAATATCAAAACAGAAACAAAATTCATAGTTATGGAAGATAAAAAAAGAACAGAAAATCTACTTAAAATAGCTATTGAGGACTTAGAAGGAGTTGAAAAATATATACAGGAGCTTTCTTCTTTTCTTCCCTTAGCTGTTTGCACGGTCAACCCTTTGGGCGTGATGCTTATTGCTAATTCAGCATTCCAGAATTTAACTGGTTATAGAGAGGTAGAAATAATTGGTGAAAAAATAGAAAATTTATTTTTAGTTAAAAAAGATTTTGATGATTTGATTAAATCAAAAATTCTTAAAGAAAAAACAAGCATAGTTAGAAAGATGATAATTTTGACTAAAGAAAGAAAAGAAATACCAGTTAGTATGGCGATATCTGCCAGAAAAGACGAAGAAAACAATTTTTTAGGATATTTTATTGCTCTCTCAGATATTACAGAATTTGAAAATCTTAAACAAGGATTGGAAAAAAAGGTAGAAGAAAGAACCAAAGATTTGAGAAAACAAACTCAAGAAATTACAGAATCAAGGGTTGCTTTGATGAATATTCTTGAAGATGCAGAAGAAGCTAAGGCAGAAGCAGAGCAAGAAAGGGATAAAACATTGGCGATTTTTGAAAATTTTCCAGAGGGAATTTTGTTTTTTGATGAAGATGATAATCTTTCTTCTGTTAATTCCAAAGTTAGAGATTTTTTGAACTTAGATATTGAAAAAACAATTGGAAAGTCTATTAAGGATTTGAAAAAAAATCCTAAATTGATTCCTTTGATTAAAATTTTAGGAACAGAAATGGAAGAAATTTATGGTAAAGAATTGGAATTGAAAAATAATTTAATTTTAGAAATATCTGCTATTCCAATAATGAGAAAAAAAAGGAGAGTAGGAATGTTGGTTGTCTTACGTGATATAACCAGAGAAAAAACAGTAGAACGGTTAAAAACAGAATTTGTTTCTATTTCTGCCCATCAATTAAGAACGCCCTTATCTGGCATAAAATGGACATTAAAAATGATTCTTGATGGGGATTTAGGTAAAATATCTGAAGAGCAACGTGAATTTCTTTTAAAAACATATAAAAGTAATGAAAGAATGATTCGCTTAATTAACGATTTGTTAAATGTTACTAGGATTGAAGAAGGGAGGTTTCTCTATAACATCAAAAGTCAAAATATAATGGAAATGGCGCAGGAAGTGGTTATTTCTTGTATGGCAATGGCTAAAAGGAAAAAAATAAAACTTGGGTTTAAAAAAATAAATAATGAAATACCAGAGGCAAAAGTTGATATTGAGAAGATGATCATTGTTATCCAAAACCTGGTTGACAATGCAATTCACTATACAAAACCTGGTGGCAAAGTAAATGTTTCAGTTGAATATTTGAAAGATCAAAATAATATATTGATTTTAGTTGCAGATACTGGGATAGGCATTCCTAAAAATCAACAGAAAAGAATATTTAAAAGATTTTTTAGGGGTGTTAGCGCTACTAAAATGGAAACTGTTGGCACGGGATTAGGACTTTTTATCGCTAAAAACATAGTTGAATCACATGGTGGTAAAATTTGGTTTGAATCAGCAGAAAACAAAGGCACAACATTTTATTTCACAATACCTGTTAAATAGTCTTGTATATCTTGCTATTATTCTAAAATAAAGTGTGTTAAAATAAAATAAGAAATTAAAGAGAATAAAATTATGAAAAAAATTTTAATAATAGAAGACGAAGAATTATTATATAATTTATTAAGAAAAAAATTAAGCGAAGAAGGATATGATGTTTCTATTGCCGAGGATGGGGTAAGAGGGATAGAGTCAATGAGAATGGAAAAACCAGATCTTATTTTGCTTGATATTGTAATGCCTCGTAAAGATGGATTTGATGTGATGGAAGAGATGGGAAATGATGAGCGTTTAAAAAATATTCCTGTTATTATTATTTCTAATTCAGGACAGCCAGTAGACCTTGATAGAGCTAAAAAACTGGGAGCTAAGGACTGGTTGATTAAAACTGAATTTGAACCAGAAGAAGTAATAAAAAAGGTTAGAAAACAAATTGGGTAAATATAATAAAAATTTATTATGAAAAAAATTTTAATAGTAGAAGATGACAAATTTTTGAGAGAATTAATGGTTAGAAAATTATCTCAAGAAAATTTTGAAATTATAGAAGCAATTGATGGCGAAGAAGGAATAAAAAAAATAAAAGATGTGATTCCAGATATTGTCCTACTTGATTTAATTTTACCTGGAATTGATGGTTTTGAAGTTTTAGCTAAAATAAAAGAAGATGCAACTACAACTTCTATCCCTGTAATTATTCTTTCCAACCTTGGCCAGAGAGAAGACGTTGAAAGAGGGATGAAGTTGGGAGCAATAGATTTTTTGGTTAAAGCGCATTTTACTCCTAATGAGATTATAGATAAGATCAAGGCAAATCTAAAAGAATAAAGGCTCTTCTTCTACCCTCTTAATTATATAATGCTTATATATTTTTTGACTTGGAGAAGGGTCTTTTAATTAAAAATACCTTATGTTTATTTTTCTTTTTGGCGAAGATACATATAGATTGCAGAAAAAATTGAACGAAATTCAGGATAAATATAAAAAAATTCATGAAAATGAATTAAATTTAAAAAGAATAGATGCTTCTCAAACAGAATTTGGAGAATTTATTGATGAAATGTTTCAGTGCTCAATGTTTATTAAAAGAAAACTATTTCTATTAGAGAATTTATTTTCTAATGAAAGATTCCAAAAAGATTTTCTTAAAAAAATTAAAGAAATTGCTAAATCAAAAGATATTGTTGTTGTTTTTGAAAAAGATAAGATATCTAAAAAAAATAAACTTTTTCTTGCTTTGAAAAAATGTGCAGAATGTCAAGAATTTCAATTGTTAAAAGATACAGAATTAAAAAAATGGGTTGAGAATGAATTTAAAAAACAAGGAATAAGAATTTCTTATGAGGCGATAAATCTTATTTTAGAATTTGTAGGGAATGATTTATGGCAAATATCAAATGAGGTTAAAAAATTAATTTGTTTAAAAAAGTCTGCTCAAGTAAAAGAAATAAAAAAACAAGATATTGAAAATATAGTTAAACCGAACTTGGAAACAAATATCTTTGAAATAATAAGCACATTGGCTCAAAAAGATAAGAAAAAAGCTCTTAATCTCATCCAAATAGGGCTAAATAAGGGAGATGCGCCAATAAATATCTTGGGCATGATAAATTATCAATTTAGAGGGCTTTTAATAGCAAAAGAGTTAATGGATAAAGGCAAGGGTTTAAATGATTTTTTAAAACTAAATATTTTCAAGCCATATCCAGCAAAGAAAGCATGGCAGGCGAGCGTTGGCTTTAGCTTAGATGAATTAAAAAAAATCTACCAAAAGATTTTTGAGGCAGACTTAGATATGAAAACAGGAAAGGTTCAACAAGAAGAAGCTCTTAAAATGTTAATAGCAGAAATCTAAATTTATTTTTTTATCTTATTAATTGCTTTGGTTATTCTTGATTTTCTTCTGCTAGCATTGTTTTTCTTTATCACTTTGTTTTTTGCAGTTTTGTCTAATGCTTTATAAATTTGTGGCAAAAGTTTTTTTGCCTCATCTTTTTTATTCTGAGCAACCAAACTCTTTACCTCTTTTATAAGGTCTTTTATTTTATTTTTTCTCTGAATATTTATCTTTGTTTTTTTCTTATCTTTCCTAATACTTTTTTTAGCTGATTTAGTAATTGGCATATGAAATTATATTATCATAAAATTATTTTTTTGCAACATTTTAATTCTGAATTGCTATGATATACTAAAAAAATGAAAATAAGAAATCTTTTTAAAAAATTTATTCCTTTTTTTCTATTAAGTTGGTATCACATTACTTTGGCTTTTTTAGGTGCTTTGATTTATGGCTTTCCTTCTAAAAAATTAAAAGTAATTGGGGTTACAGGCACAAAAGGCAAGTCAACAACAATTGAATTAGCAAGATTAATATTGGAAAACGCTGGACACAAAGTTGCCTCTGCATCTTCAATCAAGTTTAAAATAGATAAAAAGGAAGAACTAAACAAGTTAAAAATGACAATGCCCGGCAGATTTAAACTCCAAAAGTTTTTAAGAAAAGCAGTAAAAGCAGGATGTAAATATGCTATTTTAGAAGTGACATCAGAGGGTATTTTACAGCATCGTGAAAAGTTTATTGATTTTGACATTGCTGTTCTTACAAATTTATCTCCAGAACACATTGAAAGGCATGGTTCTTTTGAAAAGTATCGCGAGGCAAAAGGAAAATTATTTAAACAATGCAAAAATATCCATATTTTGAACTTAGATGATGAAAATGCAGAATATTTTTTTAAATTCCCTAATAATCAAAAATTCTGTTTTGGGATTGATTCTAAATTAGCAGATGAAGATAGAAAACTTGTTAAAGCAGACAATGTAGAACTTTTTGCAAATAAAGTAAATTTTAAAATAAATAATACTGAATTTAACATAGGATTGCCGGGTAAATTTAATATTTATAATTCTTTAGCAGCGATTACTATTGCTCGTTCCCAGGGGATTAGTTTAGAAATCTGCAAAGAAGCATTAGAAGAGGTTAAAGGAATTCCAGGCAGGATGGAAACAGTAGTGGAAAATCCTTTTAAAGTGATTGTTGATTATGCGCATACGCCAGATTCTTTGGAAAAGGTCTATCAAACCATACTAAATACTCAACACAAACTACCATATACTAAGTTAATTTGTGTTCTTGGTTCTTGCGGAGGGGGAAGGGACAAATGGAAAAGGCCTAAAATGGGAGAAATTGCTTCCAGATATTGTGATCAGATTATTTTAACAAATGAGGATCCCTATGATGAAAATCCTAATCAGATTTTATCTGAAATAAAATCTGGTATACCAAAAACTAAATATAATATATTAGATACTGTTTTAGATAGGAAAGAGGCAATAAAAAAGGCGTTAGAAACAGCAAAACAAGAAGATACAATTATTATTACTGGTAAAGGATCTGAAGTATGGATGTGTCTTGCTAATAATAAGAAAATTCCATGGAGCGACAAAGAAATAGTTAAACAAGAATTTGAAAAGTTACAAAACTCGAATTCCTTTGATATTATTGATTAATAAGGTATAATAGTATTATAATTTTTAATAAAAAAATGCCTAAAAAAATTTTATTAGTAGAAGATGATTCTTATATAATCGATATCTATAGTACAGTTTTGAAAAAGGCTGGTTTTAAAGTTGAAATATCAAAATCTTCTAAAGATGCAATGGAGAAATTAGAAAAGGTAGCAAAAGGCGCTGAAGAAAAGCCTGACTTGGTTCTTCTTGATTTGGTTTTACCAGACATTAATGGTATTGAAGTATTAAAAAAGGCCAGATTGCAAAAAGGGATAGATAATATTCCTTTTTTTATTTTGACGAATTATACAAATCCTAATTTAAAAATAATAGGCAAAAAACTTAAAGTAGAAAAATATATTCTAAAAACCGATCCTATCCCTTCTCAACTTGTGAAGAAGATAAAGGACTGGTTTGAGAAAGTTAAATAAAAAAAATGAAAATAAAAGAAATATTTAATTTAGCGATTAAAATGGGGATAGAGTCGGATTTTCGGGGGAAGGAGGGAATTGAAAAATTCTTGAGAAGAAAAAAAGAAAAATACGAAAAACTTTCACCTGAAAAAAAAGAAGATTTTGATACAGATGCCTTAAAAAATCCTTATTTGGATTCAAGAATTTTAAACATTTCTGAGGACAAAGAAATTAAAAAGATTTTAGTTGGTATTGATATAGGGCCAGCAGAGATTTTAATGGCAAAGGAGATTGGGAATATAGATTTAATAATTTCTCATCATCCCATAGGCAAGGCATTAGCGCATTTAGCAGATGTAATGGATCTTCAATGTGATGTCTTAAATTTATATGGTGTGCCCATAAATATTGCTGAAGGTTTAATGAAAAAAAGAATTTCAGAAGTAGCCAGAGGAGTTAATAGCATTAATCATCAGAGAACGATAGATGCAGCTCGGATTCTAAAATTTAATTTAATAAATTGCCATACTCCTTGCGATAATTTATCTGCAAATTTTTTAAAAAATAAAATTGAAAATAATAAAGAAATAGAAACAGTTGGAGATATAATCAAAATCTTGAAAAAAATCCCAGAATATCAAGAGGCAAGTAAAATTGGAGCAGGTCCTAAAATTTTTGTTGGGGATCCAGAGAATCGTTGTGGAAAAATTGCCTTAACAGAAATTACTGGCGGCACAGAGGGGTCCCCAAAACTTTACGCCAAAATAGCCCAAGCAGGAATTGGCACTATAATAGGTATGCATATTTCCGAAGAAAATAAGAAAGAAGCAGAAGAGGCAAATTTGAATGTTGTGATTGCTGGGCATATGTCTTCTGATTCTCTAGGCGTTAATTTATTTTTAGATGAAATTGAAAAAAAAGAAATAGAAATTATTCCCTGTTCAGGTTTAATTAGAATTAAAAGAATTTAATCTTAAGGTTAGAATAACTCATGATTGCAAATTACTTCTAAGGCTGGCTGAAAAGCCAGTTTTTTGATAGAATTTAAAAAAGAATGAGAAACTACACTTCAAAAAGAGCTAAAAAAGGAAAAACCGCCTACCGTACCCCAGACCGTTTTATTTTTCAAAAATATCAGAAAGTAATCAAAGCCAAAATCAAAAAGAAATAGAAATGCGGAAAATTTATGCTTGAGAATGTTGCTATGGCCAACCCAAAAGAATTAGAAAAATTAAAAAAGTTTCGGGTTAAAAAGATATATTTCAGCACATAATTTTCTTAGATCTTTAATAAAAGAAAATATTATATCTTTTTATTTTGAGAAAAATATAAAATACCACTGTATTAATCCAGGAGCAAAACCATTTTTAGAATCTATTTGGAGGATAAAAAATTACAAAACTTTAACCATATAGGTTTTTTGTAATTTATAATTTAGTTTAGAAGAATAATATCCTCTAGCTCCTATTCCCGAAATCACCGCAATTTTATTTAGTCCGAATTCTTTTTTGGCGATTTTTTCAGCTTCTTTGATTAATTTTTTCCCTAGACCCTTATGTTGAACTGAGACGGATTTTTTACCGACCGGTATCATTTGGCCGTAAGTATGCATTTCCCTAATAACAGCCGCATTATTTAAAATTTTGGAAAAGTGTCTTTTCTTCTGGAAAAATTGAGAGGGAATCCGAAGACGTAAGAGTGCATATAATTTTCGGTCAGCGTTTATCGGCATACTCGATCGGCGCTTATCAATTGCTATTGATTCAAAACTTAAGAATATTTCCTTGCCTCCGGAAGCATTATAATCTTTTCTAAAAAGATAAATCTTTTCCTTATTATCATATTCTTTTTTAATTTCTCTGCATCTTATACATTTGCATTTTAATCCTTTTTCTTTCATTTCTTTTTGAACATTTTCTCTTAGGTTTGATGTTTTGGTTCCTCCTTCAATAATATATTTTGAAGGAATATCCCTGATAATTCTTTGAATTCTGCATTGATAAGGAATTTGTTTTTTTATTTCAATTAAAAGTTTTATTAATTTATCTTTAGAATATGGCTTAAATTTGTTTTGTTTATATTGTTTATACAATGGAGACTGCTTTACTAAGGCAAGAGGATAGATTTTTAAAAGGTCTGGTTGAAAATCAGGATTTACAAAGAGTTGTTCAAACATTTTTACATCTTTTTTAAAATTAGAGCCAAGGAGATTTGGCATCATTTGGTAAGAAACTTTAAATCCAGAATCTTTTAAAAGTTTTGTGGCTTTAATTGTGGATTCAATATTATGTCCTCTTTTGTTTATCTTTAGGACATCATTATAAATACTTTGAACCCCTAATTCTACTCTTGTTATTCCAAGATTTCTCATCCTTTTTATCTCTTTTATATTTATATAATCAGGTCTTGTTTCAATTGTGATACCAATGATTTTACATTTTGCTTTTTCATTTTTACCTTGAAGCTTTTCTAAACTTCTATTTATCTGTAATTTGTTACTAGTTTTTTTTCCATATTGGTTGGCCGAAGCAAAACATTTTTTTATAAACCAGGTTTGATATTGTTTTGGATAATAACTCCAAGTTCCGCCAATTATTCTCAATTCAACCTTATCTAGAGGATGGCCGATTTTCTGCAGACTTTTTAATCTAACTTGAACTTGAAGATATGGGTTAAAATTAGTTAAAATTGCTCTTTGAACAGCTGGTTCTTTGTCTAAATAACTTTTTGGAATATTTTTTTGACTTGGGCAAAAAATACATTTTCCAGGACAAGGATATGGCTTTGTTAAGACAGACACATTAATAATTCCGGAAAGAGAACGAATTGGGCGAATTCTTAGTAATTTTTCAATATTTTCTAATGATTTAATTCTTTTCTTTTGGCTTAATTTATGGTAAATTTTAAGTAGTTCTATGTTTTTTGGGCAAGAAGTTTTATATTTTTTTGCCATTTTCCTTTTAAAAGAATCCAAATCTTCCCGATTCTTAATCTGGCTTTTAACAAGCTCTTGAAATATCAGTTTAATTGTTTTTGTTTTAGTCATTTATATATTATATGAAGAAAGAATACGCTGAAAATTTATTAAAAAAAACAAAACAAGATTATAATGAAATCGCTCAAGAATTTTCAGCAACCAGACAACAAGCTTGGGAAGAAACAGAGTTTTTATTTAATGACTATGTTATTCCAGGAGACAAGGTTTTAGATTTGGGTTGCGGGAATGGCAGATTTTTTGAATTTTTAAAAGATAAAGACATTGACTATATTGGAGTTGATTTTTCAGAAAAACTGATTGAGATTGCTAAGGAAAAGTATCCTAAAATAAAATTTCAAGTGGCTGACGTATTGAATCTTCCTTTCCCTAATAATTACTTTGATAAGATATATAGTATTGCTGTTTTGCACCATATTCCGTCAGAAAAGTTTAGAATACAATTTTTTGAAGAAGCCAGAAGGATATTAAAACCAAATGGTCTTTTTATCTTAACAGTTTGGAAGACAGAATCCAAGAAAAACTTAAACTTATTTATTAAAAATACAGCGTTGAGGTTAACAGGCAAACTAGAAAAGGGTGATACTTTTAGGCCATGGGGCAACAAGGATGCCGAAAGATATTTTCATTATCTTTCGGAAAAAGAATTAACAGGTTTAGCAAAAAGAACAAAGTTTAAAATTATTAAACAGGGTATTACAACAAATAAAAGAGGGAATAAAAAAAACATTTATTTAATAGTCCAAAAATAAACATAATAAATAATATGTGTGGAATAATTGGTTATATTGGTAAAAAAAATGCAGTTCCAGTCTTAATTCAAGGATTAGAACGGCTGGAATATAGAGGATATGATAGCGTAGGAATCTGCCTCAAAGCTAATCATCATTTAGATATGTTAAAAAGGAAGGGGAAGGTTTCTCAATTTAAGCGAATACCAGAGTTAAAAGATTTATCTGGTAATATTGGTATCGGACATAGCCGCTGGTCGAGCCATGGTGTTTCGTCAAGAAGAAATGCTCATCCTCATCTAGATTGCAAGGGAGAAATAGCCGTAGTTCATAATGGCATAATTGAAAATTATCAAACTTTAAAAGACTTGCTCCAAAAAGAGGGACACGTTTTTTTATCAGAAACAGATACGGAAGTTATACCTCATTTAATAGAAAAATTTTATCAAGGCGATCTTGAAAAAGCAGTTATAAAAACTTTGGAATTCTTAGAAGGCGCTTTTGGCTTGGCCATACTCCATAAAGATGAAAATAGAATTATTACCGTTAGAAAAGGTTCACCCCTAATTATAGGAGTTGGTAATGGAGAAATGTTTGTGGCTTCGGACGCTTCGGCAATTTTAAAATATACAAAAAAAGTTGTTTATATGAAGGATGGGCAAATAGCAGACATATATAGGAATAAGTTTACTATTAAGAATTTTAAAGGAGAAGAGGTTGAGAAAAAAGTTAAGGAAATAAAATGGACAATAAATCAACTGGAGAAAAAAGGATTTAAGTATTTTATGCTTAAGGAAATATTGGAACAACCAGAAAGTTTAAAAAATGCCTTAAGAGGCAGAGTAAAAAAAGGAAAAATAAAATTATCTTTGAATATTGATGTGAAATCAATTAAAAGGATTATTATTGTATCCTGCGGTACAAGCTGGCATTCAGGCCTTATTGCTAAGTATTTGATTGAGAAATTTGCCCAGATTCCAGTTGAAGTTGATTATGCTTCAGAGTTTAGATATAGAAATCCTATAATTAAAAAAGGAGATGTTGTGGTTGGGATTTCCCAATCAGGGGAAACAGCAGACACCTTAGAAGCTCTCAGAGAAGCCAAGAAGCAAGGCGCTGGGACATTAGGCATAATAAACGTAGTTGGCTCAACAATTTCCAGAGAAGTTGATTCGGGCATATTCCTGCATGCTGGACCGGAAATAGGAGTTGCCTCCACCAAAGCATTTACTTCTCAATTGATGACTTTAACTTTATTGGCTTTATACCTTAGACAAGAAAAAGGGTTAAAAATAAATAGGCATATTTTGACAGAGATAGAGAACATTCCCTTAAAAGTTAAAAAGATTTTTAAGGACAAAGAAAAAATAAAACAAATAGCCAAGAAATTTAAAAATAGCAAGGGCTTTTTATTTTTAGGGAGAGGCGTGAATTTTCCAATTGCATTAGAGGGCGCTTTAAAACTTAAAGAAATCTCTTATATTCATGCAGAAGGATATCCGTCTGGCGAGATGAAGCATGGACCAATTGCTTTAATTGACAAAGATATGCCAGTTGTTTTTCTAGCTACTAATGGTTCTACTTATGAAAAGATTATGAGCAATATTCAGGAGGTTAAAGCAAGAAAGGGGAAAGTAATCGCCATTATGGATAAAGACGACAAGAAAATAAGAAAATTTGTTGATTATATCATCAAAGTGCCAGAGACAAAAGAATATTTATCTCCTATATTAAATGTTGTTCCTCTTCAACTTTTAGCTTATTATATAGCTGATTTTAGAAAGTGCGACGTAGATAAACCACGTAATCTCGCGAAGGCAGTTTCGGTAGAGTAAATTTATTCTCTATATTTATTATGGAAACTAAAATTGAAAAAATTTCAGGAGAAGGCTTCAAGTTTTTAATATTGGAGAATAATAAAGAAGTTGCCAGGGCGCGGCTTTATGTTTTAAAAAATGATCTGCATCCAGAGCCATTTGCTTTTATAGAAGATGTCTATGTGAAAGAAGATTGCCAAGGCAAAGGGTATGGCACAAAAATTGCGAATCTCTTAATTGAAAAGGCAAAGGAATGTAAATGTTATAAATTAATTTGCACTAGCCGTTTTAGCCGTTCAAACGTGCATGGCTTTTATGAAAAATTAGGATTTAAAAAATATGGGAATGAGTTCAGAATGGATTTTCAGTAGATATACGTGGTATAATTAAATAAAATAAATAATAAATATTCTAAAATATGAAGTATAAAGTAAAATATAAGATAGTTGTTTCAGGTGCGGCAGACACAAAACATTGTTGCTCAAATATAAAAGAGATATCAAGGGAGATTGGGAGAGAAATTGTAAGGCAAGGATGCGTTTTGTTAACTGGTGCTACTACTGGCGCCCCTTATTATTCTGCTGAAGGGTGCAAAGAGGAAGGAGGGATGAGTATTGGCTTTTCTCCAGCCAATACAGAAAGAGAACACTTGAAAGTATATCATTTGCCGACTGATCAGTTTGATTTAATTGTTTATACGGGATTTGATTATGTCGGCAGAAATTTAATATTAACCAAAGCAGCAGATGGAGTAATCATTATTTGTGGGAGGACAGGGACATTAAACGAGTTTACGGTTGCCTTTGAAAGTAAAATGCCTATTGGAGTTTTAAAAGGAACAGGAGGGACGGCTGATTTGATAGATGAAGTCTTGAAAAGAGGGTACAGGCCTAAGAAGAAAATTGTTTCGGATACTGATCCTAAAAGATTAGTTCAGAAATTAATTGATTTAATAAAAAAAGAAAAAAGGTCGAATCATAAATAACAGTTAATTATTAAAAAAATAATTGCTAATTAATATGGCAGATAAAGAAGGCAAATTAATAGGTAAAGTTACACATTATTTTGATAAGATTAAGGTAATGGTAGTAGAGTTAGCAGAATCCTTGAAATCTGGGGATACTATTAGAATTATTGGAGGAGAATCAACTGATTTTGAACAAAAAGTTGGTTCCATGGAAGTTGAGCATAAAAAAATCAAGCAAGGAAAAAAAGGAGAATCAGTTGGCTTAGAAGCAAAAGATAAGGTTAGGGAAGGATATAAGGTTTATAAAATATAATAGAATATTTTGTTGAAAGAATAGAGAGGGATATATAAATATATTTAAATATGAAAGATAAAACTTCAGTTTTGGCTTTGGCTTCTTTAATCGGTACGATAATTGGAGCAGGAGTTTTCGGAATACCTTATGTAATGGCGAAAAGCGGAATTGTTTTTT
>Ga0268282_1000541_pt1 | contig 19201 bp, 19 predicted proteins | sample saktaG_12_FD_190133 | JGI IMG/M metagenome (GOLD analysis project Ga0268282, IMG submission 190133) | Saline water microbial communities from Sakinaw Lake, British Columbia, Canada - sak_2011_5_24_120m | ecosystem: Environmental > Aquatic > Non-marine Saline and Alkaline > Saline ...
TGTACCATTAATCTAACCTCGTTGGTTACAGTATGTTTTTTGTTTTTGGTGAACTTATCATACTGAATCGACGAGGTTTTTTCAATCATTTTCCCGCTAATTCAAACCTTAATATCGGATTTAGGGGGATGAGTCGTGAAAGTTAAATCTATCCTCTCTCGCCCTCTAAAGCTGAACATAACCTTCACCACCGTAAAACGAAGTTCTTTTTAACCCGGATATATCAATTAACAGAATGTAAAGGGCGTAGACTTCGAGGCCGAATGGCAGATAACCGAAATACCCCAAGACGGGCATTTCAAAGATATGAAGTACATCCACAAAAGGAATCGTATAGACCCACTTGGGAAGGGAATAAAAATTCCACATCTCCCAGAAGAAACCGCAGGTCAGCGCCCCTAAAGCGAGTGAAAGGACGGGACGCCAGTTTCCCGCTTCAAGGTACCGCAACAGAGAGGGCGCTCCGAGTAACGTGTTCAGTGAATCAAAAATAAGATAAAGACTCACCCATACAAGGGGGAAACAGTAGCACGGAAAAGCGATAACTGAAACGAGCATCACCATACCGGCGAGAATAAAGGCAACAAGTCTCCGGTTAGTGACGGTAAGCATCCGCCACCGTACCGAACCGGCAAGGCGGTGAAATGATCCCCATAGTTCCGCAGTAGAGAGAACGGCGGGAATAACAATACTGAAATGGATAGAAGACCGAACGGCATATTCGAGCGAACCCACGGGGCGATTGTACAGGTAGTGCCAGTTCTGAAGAAAAAGATTCAAAAACTCAAAGAGCCACCACCCCGGAATGGAAAGCAGAAACATACAGACAAAGGCCTTCGGACTCCGGCTGAAAAGCGATGTGCCTCTACGTTTCCAGTTATACGCATCGACAACAAGGATATATCCTATCCAGAGGAAAAAGAACGCATTTTCCCACAGATACCGGACACCATCAGGCCTCACCCAGGCAAGGGGCCAGCCGACGGCAATTAACGCTAATCCCATGTACCCGCGCATTGGAAACCTGTACACATTCGCCATGACCATACGTCTCCGGGAATGAAACAGTAAAAAAAGAAAGGGTTAGCAGGCACGCTAACCCTTTTCTGTTGTCACCAGATAGTCATTGAGATAGCTGTTTATTCCATCTTCTCTTCCAAAATAGAAATGGTCAGCTTCATTAACTATCTCAAGCCTGCAACCTATTTCTTCAGCTATTCTCCTTAAACGAGTAACCGGACAGAACTGATCCCTGTCTCCACAGATAACAAGGCCTACCTTCCCTTCCAGACCGGAAAAATCAAACTCTACGAAATCTATCGGTGGAGATATCATGATTGCATCGGAGAGGAAATCCTGATTTGCAAGCAACCTTGTATTGACCCACGCCCCAAAGGAATAACCTGTTAAAAATATATTTTTTTTGCCTTTCTCAGCAAGAAAATCAATCGCCCCTTTCACATCTTCCCTTTCACCAATACCATCATCGTAGGCACCCTCACTTAGCCCCACACCTCTGAAATTGAACCTCAGGGTTGAAAATCCGTTTTGATAAAAGGTCGAAACAAGGGTATCAACTACGTTATTTCTCATGCTTCCACCCATCTGAGGATGGGGATGCGTAATAACCACCCCCTTCTCCCCATCGGAAGAAGCATAAAGACCCTGGATACTCAGCTTTCCACTTCTGAAAAATACCCTTTCTTCTTTCATTAGAGTCACATCCTTGGGGCCGTTGCCCGAATAATTCTTATATGCACTATATGTTTGACGTATTAAAATGTCAAATCAAGATGCAGTTTAAGCTCTCTGAAAAAGGTCTTGTGACAAATCTGATCCACAAGCTTCATAAGAGGCTGTCCGAAAACACGCCAAAGTTGTCATTTCGAGCGGAGCGAGAAATCTTATTATATCGAAAATACGTCGGTTTTAGATTTCTCCCTTTGGTCGAAATGACATGAAGACCTATTTTCGGACAGCCTGCTATGACATCTTTCTATTTTTTATTGAGTTTTAAAGAGTTGTTTTCTACTATGGAAAATGAAAGTTCACCCGAAAGCAGCACCCAGCAATCATTAGAAAAGGAGGATCAAAAACATGGATCTCTACGAGGCCATCAAAGAAAGAAGAAGTATTCGCAAATTCAAAAAAGTCCCGATTGCGAAAGAGCTTATGGAAAAAATATTTGAGGTTGCGCTATGGGCGCCTTCCGGTATGAACAGGCAAAATTGGAAATTCTATGTTGTGGCCGGAGAACCTAAAGAGGAGCTTGTCCGTATCTGCTCCGGCAGCATCCAGAACCTCGAGCCATACCTGAAGAAAATTTTTACCGAAAAACCCAAGGTCGTCAAGGCCACCCGCAGTTTTTTCCAGAAATTGGGCGATGCTCCTGTCGTGGTCTGCGCCTACTTTGAGCCATCGAACTTAAAGGACGCCACCGGTTACCAGAATGTGTCCGCAGCCATTCAAAATCTGCTCCTGGTGGCCCATTCCGAGGGACTGGGAAGCTGCTGGATGACAGGTCCGGTGTACGTGGCCCCTGAGATTAATCGATTTCTGGGAGTGGATGACCTGAACCTGGTGGCGGTGATACCGATGGGATATCCCGACGAAACCCCGTCGGCTCCACCCCGCCGACCGGGCCGGGTAGTCTACCGGGGCCTGTAATTTTTTAGCGTACTCCGGCACCACTGAAGAAAAAACAGCTCTATGCACTGTAATTGCCATATAACTAACTCCACCTAATTTTTCTTGATTTCCACATTTTTTCAGTTTATAACGTAAGACAAATGGGCCAGAGAAAATTAATATAGAAATCTTTTTGCACAGCCTCACTCTGCATTCGAACAGTCAGATCTTCCATACATATCGGACGGTATCACGACGAACCTTGTTGTTCTTTTCCTCTTAAGCCCCGTACTTCGCTCTACTTAAAAGCAGTTTTTGCTGTTATCCATGCTGCCGGTAAAGGCCCGCTCGGCGATGACTCTTTGCCAAAGATGCCATAAAAGGGGGGCTGCCCCCTTCGTCGAATGCGCATTATGTCATCCGTCCGGCCCCTCGGGACCTCCGTTTTTCAAGCCCGTCGTAGCCAAATCAATGCCGGCTCAACATCTTCCGGTTACCTCGCCTTGACCGGGAGCGCACCCGCAAGCCCCGCCTCGTAGGCGGGGTAAGGGGCGCAATATAAAACAAATAAATTCCTTACCGGGAAGCCCCGCCCTGTGGGCGGGGAGCTTCACATACACCGCCATTCCCCTATACTTATCTAAAGTAAGAGCAGATTCTTACTACATGGGGGAGGAATGGAACGGTACCTTATGAGACGATTTTTCTTCATAATTTTCTTTGTATCCGTGGCATTCCTTACCACCGCCGCTTATCATGTATTCAAGCCGCAATGGGTTCTTTTCCGCAAGGGAGAAAACCATTTCCTCAAAAAAGAATATTCAAAGGCCATTACATACTATGAACCTTTGACAAACTTCGATTTCAAAAAACCGGAAGTTTTACGGCACCTCGGAATTTCATATATTGTAACCGGACACTACGATAAAGCATCGTCAGTTTACGAAAAATTAATAAAAATCCAACCTGAAAATCAGGAAGCCGTAATAAAACTGGCTTATGTTTACGCGGAACAAGGTCAATTCAATACGGCAATCGATCTGCTTAAGCTACTTCTTGAAACGGGACCAGATACACGTCTGGCTCGAATATATCTGGCGAGAATCCTGACGTGGAGCGGACAATTCGAGGACGCCATTAATGAATACAGGAAGGTGCTGGGGGAAAAGAAATGAAACTATGTATAGATAAACCTTTACGTATCGGCTTTGCAGCAGCTTTACTCATCTTTACATTAATTATTTCAGACGTGTCGTTGATAAACGGGTCCGAGAACGCGGTAAATCCTGCCCCACAGAAGATGTTCTCCTCAATGCGGACAAAGGGTTCAATACCGGAAACGGGGAACATTACCGGAGAAATCCCGGATTGGATGGCCCGATGGGAGCTTGCCAAAGTTTTGAGTTATGTTAAAAAATATGACGAGTCGGTCGCGGAATACAGAAAAGTCATCCAGGAAAAGCCGGCCATTCATAAAGTAAGAATAGAATTGGCCAATGTACTCTTCTGGTGGGGAAAGCCGGATGAGGCACTGATTGAATTAAAGCGCGTCCCAAACGATGCGATTGATGAAAAAACAAAAGTTCTTTTAGCTGATTTTTATATAAGTCAAAAGAATTATAAAAAAGCAGAACCGCTGTATACCGGATATTTAGAGAAGCACCCTGAAGATGATAGAGTAAGGCTGAGGCTGGCCGAGATGTTAAGCTGGTTGAAACGCTACGATGAATCCCTTGCCGAATACAAAACAATTTTAAAGTCGAGACCTGATGACATTCAAGTCAGAAGAAAGTATGCATTTGTACTGAGCTGGGCAGGCAGGTATCCCGAAGCGATAAAAGAATTGAGGAAAACCCTTAAGTAATGGAAGATACTAATTTTTATCCCATGAAACCTGATAGTAACATGCATAATTCGCTGCAAAAAGGGATGTTACTCTTTCTTTGTTTTTGTTTTTTATGGGTACTCTCTTATCCAGGCCAAGCTGCTATAGCATCGGAATACCGGGCAGCCTTGACTTATGCAAATCAGTCACACGGATCAAGCTCAGAATACCGGGCAGCTTTGAACCTTGCAAATCAGTCACACGGATCGAGCATTGTTTCTCCTTCCTACATGATCAGTGATTTTGACGCCAGACTGGCTCTCGCGCGAATTCTTTCATACAACAATGAAAATTTAAATGAAGCTGTCAGCGAATACAATATCCTCATTAAAGAAAATCCTGATAATCCCGAACTTCTCGTGGAAGCAGCGAATATTGAAGCACAGCTGGGACACGCAAAACAGTGTCGTGACCTATATATTAGAGCCTTGGATATGAAAAATCATGACGAAGAACTTCTGCTTCGTTTCGCCGATCGCATGAATAGTTGGGGTGATTTTTACCGTTCAGAAAAAATTTACAGAAATTACATAAAAAATCATCCCGAAGCACATGCAACAGTCTTAAAGCTGGCTTCCATTCTGGCTAGTTCTCAGCGATACGAGGAAGCAGAGGGAATTTATCGCAAACTTCTCCTCCAAAATGTAGAAACGGAAAAAGTTCTCCTTGAGCTGGCAAAACTTAAACTTCAGGAAAAGAAATTTAACGAGAGTATTTCGTATGCGAGTAAAATCACCATGGCCGCACCCGATAATACTGAAGCGTTATTCTTACAGGGGCATGCACTGGTATATTTAAAGCACTTCGACAAAGCTTTAAAGATTTATGAGCGTTTAGCTACCGTACACCCTCATAGAGCTTCGGCTTATCTGGCCACCGGTAAATTATACATGAAAGAGGGAAATCCCGAAAAGGCCGCGGCATACTTTAAAATGGCGTACGAAATTGACCCGGAGAATCCGGAAATTCAATTCTACCACGCAGGATTCGACAGGGTGGTTTCAGATGAATTCGTTCATAATTCTTTGAAGTCAAATGCTAAATCTCCCAAAAACCTGGAAACATGGGCACGACTATATGCATCTAATGGATACAACAAGGAAGCCATTGCCTTTTACAAGGCGGCGATGGGGAGTGACCCTGAATATTTTCCTGCCATTACAGGTCTGGCCGAAGTGCTGGCCATAGATAAGCAATATGATGCTTCGATAAAACTTTTCAAATCTCTTTCTGAAAAATTCCCGGATAATTCAAAGATTTTAATAAACACGGCACGTGCTCTGGGGTGGTCAAGAAAGTACGGCGAATCGATTGATCTTTATGAAAAGATCCGCAAGCTGAATCCGGCGGATCCGGTTCCTCAAAAGGAAAAAGCCAGGACCGCGATGTGGGGAAAAATGCACGGCTGCGCAATGGAAACTTACAAGAATATGCTTACCCCGTCTGTTGATAAAAAGCTTGCCACGATCCTGTCTCCCATATCCGACGTTTTAAAAATCAAAGCCTTAACAAAAGAAATTGAGGGGTTAAAAGAGAGTGTGGAAAAAGAGAGTGTCTATGAGGGATATGAAATTTTCACCAATAACTTCAAAAACATAAAGAAATCTCTTTCTCCGGATAATAAAAAACAGGTTGAACTGGCTGCTGTTGATCTCATCCCGTTATTTAAGATTCAAAAAGCCGTATCGCTGGAGATGAAGGCAAAGGATCTTGGATGGAATAAAAGATATACCCAGGCAATGGACATTTATGAAAAGCTCCTATGTTTTGAGCCGGGCAACGAAGAGGCACTTTTTGATTATGCCCAGGTCGAATGCGCTCAGGGCTTATGCGACAGAGAGGCACGGACTTACAAACATTTGCTCAACATTGATCCTCGGCACAGCCTTGCGGGCCTGGCATTAAAGCGGCAAGAAATCAGGAGCAATCCATTTTTACAGCTCGATCATTCATACTGGAACGAAAAGGGGCGGGGAGATCTGGCCGGAATTACCAGAAACCGGACTGACCTTATCTTTGATATCCCCTTTTACTGCCGTAATCATGCGACATTCAAAGTACATAACTGGATAGAACACCCTGCTTTCACAGGTGAATCATATAAGGCCCATGGTTTTTCCCTTCAATTAAAAGGAATCTTTAACCCCTATATGAAAGGGGAAGTAAGCTGGACCAATAAAAATTATAATGACGGTAACTTCGGCACAACAGATACGGGGCATGCCAGTCTCTTTTTTAACCTGAGCGATTATGTAGAGACAGGTATTGGTTACGTTAAAACTGACGAACTGTATAATTATTTCGGTATCAAACAGGGAACCCGGGCCGATACGTGGTGGATTTCTGCTCAATCGAACCTGAACCGCAAGCTGGAAGTAAGCGGTAAGGCCAGATATATAGATTACAGCGACAACAACGACGGCCAATTTCATTCTCTTGGAATCGGTTATGCCGTTACGGACCACCCCGGGATATTCAAGGTCATCTTTTCCGGAGAATACCGTGATACAAACGAGCAAAACGTATACCGATACAGCGGTAACAATCTGATTGATATTACTCATCCGTACTGGACACCTCAAAACCATCTGGGTGGCGATATTACCCTGGAATGGTATCATGATGTTTCAAAACTCTTCTTTTGCGGCAGTGAGCTCCATTTTTATGATGTCCGTGTGTCATTCGGATCAAACTCAGAGGGAAATTCTTCAATACAGTTGAAAGGAGAATGGCACTACGAATTTTATAATCACTGGACAGTTGGTATCGAAGGAATGATTCACCGTTCAGACGATTGGGATGCTGAAGGTGCCTGGGGTACTATTAAGTACCAGTTTTAAAAGTTATGAATAAAATGCAAAAGAAAATATCTATCAAATCAATGGTGTTCATAATACTGCCTTTTGCAGCTATAATTCTCGCAATCTCTTATCTTATGGTTCGAACATTCCTGTTCATCATTGCTGATTATTTGTGGTATGAAAAAATACTTGCTCTGTTTCTTCTTCTTGCGGAAATTTTTATCCTGATGCACGGAATCGGATATTTTCTGGAAATTGTTCATGTTACCAGCGGTAAAAAATCACCGGTGGTGCCGGAAGACCCGTTACCCCCGCTGACATCATTCCCTCCGATTGCAATTATTGTATCCTCGTTCAAGGAACCCCTTGACGTTATTGAGGATACGTTAGTCAGCTTTTATAATCTCACTTACCCGAACAAATATATCTATTTCCTTGACGATACTCGTTATGGTCTGCCAGGTGATGACCAGTTGAAAACGCAGGATTACAGAGAAGAAATCAACAAACTTTGCCGGAGGATTGGCGTAAATCTTTTCAGGCGAAAGTGGCGTGGAGCGAAGGCAGGTATGATCAATGACTTCCTCGACTTTCTTGAAGGCAATCAGAAAGAGGGATTCGAATTCCAAAACTTCGCAGAAGACAAGCATCACGAAAAGGAAAAATACATCATCGTTTTCGATGCTGACCAAAACCCCTTTCCCAACTTTGCGGAACCTCTGGTTGCTATAATGGAGCATACTTCAAGGCTTGCCTTTATTCAAACTCCCCAGTACTACTCAAACTTTGAGACAAATCGCATTGCCCGTGCATCAGGTCTCCAGCAGGCGGTATTCTATGAATATATCTGCGAGGGTAAAAGCACTCAGGACGCCATGTTCTGTTGCGGCACCAACGTTATCTTCAGACGGGAGGCACTCATGGATGTTGGTGGATTCGACGAAACATCGGTAACGGAAGACTTTGCGACTTCTTTAAAATTCCACCTAAACGGCTGGAGATCCGCCTATCTCAACAGGGTTATGGCTTTTGGAATGGGCCCGGAAGATTTAGGCGGTTACTTTAAACAGCAATTCAGATGGGCACTTGGAACAATTGGTCTTCTCCGACAGGTTATCTCACACTTTGCGAGGCATCCGGGGAAACTTACACCCGTCAAGTGGTGGGAATATTTTCTTTCGAGCACCCATTATTTCATTGGCCCTGTTTTTCTGATTCTTGCACTCTGTCCAATCCTTTACCTCTTTACAAACGTACCCAGTTACTTTGCCAGGCCGGAAGTGTACATTTTGTTCTTTCTTCCCTATATTGCCATAACTCTTTCAACCTTTTTCTGGACTCTTAAGGAACGTAATTACACTATAAAAGATATCTTTACCGGGCAGCTCCTCATGGCTGTTACCTTCCCCGTTTATATCAAGGCTTCAATACTTGCACTGCTTGGAATAAAGGGAAGCTTTGTCATCACGCCAAAAACAGGCAGTGTAGCTCTTCCACTCAAAGATATCTGGGCTCAACTTTTTCTCATTACCGTCAGCTTCGCCGCAATTATCTGGGGTTTGAACAGGCTCTATTACGAACAGAATCCAACTGGAGCTCTGATCGTCAATATGCTATGGTGCTTGTATCACCTGATTATCTTATCGTCCGTATTTTACTTTAATATACCCGATGAAAGTGGTCAGAAATGAACACAAGACTTCTTCATAATATTACAACCATATTCATTATACTGATGCTGTTTTTGTCACTGGTCTGTCATCAGGTGCAGGCATATCAGTCATCAATGGAAGCACCTCTCTGGGGATTTGCCCTTGACGGGCACCCAATCACCCTTGAAAAATTGCAAACCGTCAAGAAAGAAACGGGATTGAATGCTTCGATCATTGTTTTTTTCCTCCAGTGGCCCTCCCAGGAAAAACAGAATACGGCGGACTTCCCCGGTGAAACTCTTGAGGCAATATATCAGGAAGGGGCCATCCCCTGCCTCACATGGGAACCCGTGTATTACGAAGGTGTTACGGAAATTACGATTTCCCACCATGCGATTATGGCCGGCCAGTATGATTCATACATTGCTGAATTCGCAAGGCAGGCAAAATCATGTGGCAGGCCCTTGATGATTCGATTTGCCCACGAGATGAATATTGAGCGCTACCACTGGGGCACGGAAAAATCCGACTACGGACATCAAAGCCCCGCTGTTTACAAAAAGATATTTCACTATGTTGTTAATATATTCAGAAATATGGATGTAAAAAATGTGCTCTGGGTCTTCTGTCCTAATGCGGAGTCTGTTCCGAATACCTCCTATGATCCGACAGCCGGCTGGAATCGTGCAGCCAATTTTTACCCGGGTGATGATTATGTCGACATAGTAGGAATAGATGGTTACAACTGGGGTACGACACAAACAATAGAAAAGGACGGCTGGAAAAGCCAGTGGAAATCTTTTGAAAATATCTTCAGGAATGTTCACGCTGAGCTGGCAACCATAGCGCCCGGCAAGCCTGTCATTATCTTTGAAACAGCAAGTGTCACTCAGGGTGGAAACAAGAGTCAATGGGTCAGGGAGGCGCTTGCAACCGCCCGGCAGTGGGGTCTACGGGGGATCGTCTGGTTTCAGGTAAAGAAAAAGTTGGATTGGCGAATCAACAGCGATAATGATATAGAATATATCGATAGCGTGAGAAACAATAGTTCTCGTTCCCATGACTGGATACGGAACCTAACGCGATGAGAAAAGAAGAATTGCTCAAGTGCATCCAGGAAAGTATAAGACGGGAAGAAAGTGCTACGAATGTTTACTTTGGACATTTAAAGGTGCTCATCTTACGAAGCGGTCTCTCCGAATCGGACATTGCGGAAGCAAGAAAAACTATCGAATTTCTCGTTAAATCCAATATCGTACACAAGAAATTCATGGAGGCCTTACTACAGAGAACCGAAGAGGACCCGAAAGATGTTTACTAAAGAGACCTTCAGTGACTATTTTCAGCAGATACTCACCATGGAAAAAGAAATGGAAAAGGGTTATCTATATGTCCTTGGCAGGATAAATCATCCGGAATACAAAGCAATTTTTGAACGTTTAGCGAATGAAGAGCGATTCCACCAATCGAAAGTTCAAGAATTAATCGATCTTTTTGAAAAATAAATCCCGTTTTGAAAGCCATCTGGGCTAGTTGACCTACAATTAACGTTATGCATGATTTATGGATAGTAGCTCTTTCGGTTTTGCTTCTGAACCTTCCGTTTGGCTTCTGGCGAGCAGGGGTTAAGAAATTTTCGCTGCCCTGGTTTCTGGCAGTGCATATTCCCGTTCCTTTGGTCGTCTGTATTCGTATTTTGGCAGGGATTGGATGGCATTTTACTACATTTCTGGTACTGATAAGCACATTTTTAATAGGACAATTCCTCGGTGGTAAAGTTCGGTACTTGCATCAAAAGGGGCTGTAGTGCCGGCGCAACATCTTCCGGTTAACTCGCCTTGACATACAATACCCATTTTTCCTTACTTCCTTAAAGCTGAGGCAAGTTCTTATAAATAATTAGGATATACTTGATTTTAAAACATAGAATATAAAGGTAAAAATTAAGCGGGTGATTATGCCTAAAACTGCATCAAGGCATACTCAAAAAGGAGAAGATTGATGATTCTTAAAGGGAGTAGAACCGAAGATGTTTTACGAAAAGCGCTTTCCAGGGAACTCCATGCGTATTTTAATTATCTGTCTTTTGGTAATGCCGCCCGTAAAGCAGGCATGGAGCAAATTGCCCAGATTTTTTTTCAGATCGCGAAAAACGAAATGGAACATGCTGAGCAAGAACTGGCGTTCATCGGCAGCGTCGATGACGTGAAAGAAAATTTGCGGGCCGCTATTTCGGCTGAATATTCAGAGGCAACAAAGTATTATCCGGAAGCAGCAGAGATTGCGGAAAAGGAAGGCTTCACCGAAATCGCAGCATTCTTTCGTAAAATGAGCGGGGTAGAAAAAAAGCACGGGGAGCAACTGGCCGAGCTTGCCGATGCCCTGGATGCCGGTGCGGAGTTACAGGGCAGGACCGTCGGTCACTCCGAAGTAAACATGGCGCAATGGATGTTGCCAGATCAGGCCAACCCTGCCGGATATGTTCATGGCGGTGAGTTAATGAAATTAATGGATAATGCCGCCTACATAGTTGGAGTTCGCCACTGTAATTCAAATGTAGTTACGGCAATGGTCGATGACCTTCATTTTTTGAAACCTGTTCGTGTCGGAGATTTGGCATTAATTCATGGTAAAGTTGTTTTTATCAGTCACTCCTCCATCAGGGTTAAAGTGGAAATTGAGCGTGAGGATCCTATCGCCGGGACAAAAGAAAAGGCATTAACCGCTTATTACATTATGGTGGCATTAGATCCTGAGGGAAAACCCATGGAGGTTCCTCCTCTGATTATTTTTACTGAAGAAGAGCAAGAGCTTTATACTGAGGCGCTTCAAAAGTATCAGGCCAGAAAAGAGGTATTTAAGAAATAAGATGACAGTGATGACGATACCTGTTTTTACAAGCTTTCTTAAGCCCTGCCTCCGACAGTTTCACCATAACAAACATAGTGAGGTGAAAATGCATAATACGAAATCCCATACCCGTTTGATTCATGAAAAAAGCCCATCCCTGCTTCAGCATGCAACCAACCCCGTTGACTGGTATCCCTGGGAAAACGAGGCGTTTGAGAAAGCGGAGAAAGAGAATAAACCGGCTTTCCTCTCCATAGGATATTCAACCTGCCACTGGTGCCATGTAATGGCTCACGAGTCATTTGAAGACTCCGATGTTGCTCACCTATGGATTAAAGCGTAAATATCATGTAAGGAAAGGATGCTTTCCATATTTTGTGTCGTAGAAAGGCGGTAATGTGCCATGGACGTTCTTTCAACATTATTTGATTCGGAAACATTCAAATGGATTGTTCTTCCACTTCTCATTTTCAGTGCCCGCATTATTGATGTGACCCTTGGAACGATTCGTATTATTTATATTTCAAGGGGCATGAAATATCTGGCTCCGCTGTTTGGATTCTTTGAAATTCTAATCTGGCTTCTTGCCATCGGTCAGATTATGCAAAATTTAAACAACATTCTCTATTACATCGCATATGCAAGCGGTTTTGCTGCAGGAAATTTTGTCGGGATATATATTGAGGAAATGATGGCTGTGGGTTCCGTAATGGTTCGGATCATTACTCAGAAAGACGCAACCGAATTGATGCGTTTTTTAAGATCACAAGGGTACGGCATAACAAGCATCGACGCAACGGGTGCCACGGGTCCGGTGAAGATTATATTTATCGCCATAAAACGGAAGAATCTTGGAGATGTTGTTCGCCATGTCCAGAGATTCAATCCGAAAGCATTTTACTCTGTAGAGGATGTCAGATTGGCAAAAAAGGGAATATTTCCGACACCGAAAAGTGTGGGCAGGCTTAATCTCGCAGGATTGCTCAGATTAAGGCGAAAAGGAAAGTAAGAATCGACACGTTAAAACACATCGATGAACAAGGAAGGTGAAATCATGAAAAAAGTATATCCTTACGGTCAGGGAATTGTAAAATGGGTCTCCACGGATTGGCTGGATGAACATTTATATGATAAAAATATAATGGTACTTGACGTACAACCGGACGTTCACGATTACTTTCAAGAGCATATACCCGGAGCTGTATATATGAATCAGGGAATACACCGTGTGCCCTTAAAGGGTTTGCCTGCCCGTTATGCACCGCCTGAGGCTGTTCAGCATTACTTTAGACGGGGAGGTCTGAAGCCGGACGTACTCGTTGTCGTCTATACGGGTATCGGTGCCTTCAAGGGGTGGGGTGACGGGCTGGAACAAACAATGAAAGCATACAGTCTTGCCCGTTTCGGTCATAAGAATGTCTATATTCTTGATGGCGGTCTTGAAAAATGGAAAGAAGAAGGCAAGTCGCTCACGCAGGTTTTTCCCGTGGTGGAGGAAACCGATTTCACCGCTGAAGTGCAAGAACAATATTTTGTAGAGTATGAAGAATTCAAGACTGTTAAAGATCGGAAAAATGTCATCCTTCTGGACGCACGTCCGCCCGAGATCTACGAAGGGCAGGGACCCTGGATTAAACCGGGTCATATACCGGGCGCGATAAATCTGCCGTGGAAAAAGCTGATGGATGAAGACAACACTCGTCTTCTCAAGCCGGATGAACAAATACGGGAAATACTCGATGACCATGGTGTGAGCCCTGGTAAAACGGTCATATGTTCTTGTGGCACCGGTCGGGAGGCAACCAATGAATTCCTCCTGCTCAAATGGTATCTCGGTTACCCGAATGTTACGATCTATGAGGGAAGTTTTACCGAATGGTCTTCATATCCTGCAAATCCCACGGTGATTGGGAAAAATCCCCGATAGGCAAGGAAATGAAATAACACCTTTATAAAAGATTTACTATTATAGCAAGGAGGTCGAAATGTTATTTGAACGGATAGAATCAAAAGGACTGGCGCATTATTCATATCTCATTGGTGACAGAAACGAAGCTGTTGTAATCGATCCCCGGCGTGATTGCGACATCTACGTTGATAAGGCTTCCAGGGAAGGTTATCGCATAACTCATATTCTGGAAACACATCGCAATGAGGATTATGTTGTCGGGTCTACGGAACTGGCCTCGCGCACAGGTGCTGAAATCTGGCATGCCGATGAACAGCTGGACTATCGCTATGGAAAACCTGCAAAAGACGGACAGACATGGAAAATCGGAAATCGCAAGCTTGAGGCTATACACTCGCCCGGACATACTCCGGGAAGCATGAGTTACCTTTTATATGATCATGGTGACGCACCCTGGATGGTCTTTACTGGAGACACACTTTTTGCGGGCGATATCGGCAGGGTGGATCTCGTGGGAGTGGACAGAAAGGAAGAAATGGCCGGGCTGCTTTATGACACCCTCTTTAATAAACTTCTTACACTGGGTGATTATATCATAGTTTGTCCCGGCCACGGCGCAGGTTCCGTCTGTGCCGCTGACATCGCTGATCGAACATTGACGACTATCGGATTGGAGCGAAGGCTCAACCCTAAACTTCAGTATACCCATAGAGATGATTTTATCGCCAATGTTGCCAAAGAACTGGAGCGCCCTCCTTACTTCAGACGGATGGAAAAATTAAATGTTGAAGGTGCGCCACTTCTGGGAACACTTCCCATCCCCACTCCTTTGTCGGCGAGTGAGTTTGCGGAAAAATCCGAAAACGGAATTGTTCTTGATACAAGAATGGAAGTAGGTTTCGGTGCCGCACATATACCGAACTCCCTTTCTATCTGGCTTGAGGGATTGCCCAGTTTTGGCGGGTGGTTTCTTTCTTACGATATGCCTCTTCTACTTGTAAATGAAACGAATGATCCTCTACAGGCAGTTCGCTACCTGATCCGACTGGGATATGATAATCTCGCCGGGTACCTTTCAGGAAGTATGCTGTCGTGGCATACAGCAGGAAAGGAGAGCAATTCCATTCAGACATTAGCTGTAGAAGCATTGGGCTGCCACCTCGATGAAAAAGGACCTGCCTGGATTTTAGATGTGCGAAGTGAAGATGAAATAAAGAACTCCGGGGCACTGCCTCACACTCATAATATTCACATTACGCAGCTTCCGCTCCGTATGGACGAAGTACCGAAAGATCATCCGGTCTATATATTCTGTGGAAGCGGATTGAGATCTATGATCGCTGCGAGCCTGCTTCAGAGGCAGGGATGGGACAATCTGATTGTCGTACTCGGAGGACTGGCCGGCTGGAAGTCCGATACCTGTCCCGTTATCCGGTAGGAGGTGACGTATCGAGACCTTTGAAAAATGTTCAATTTCGTTCAAGTTCAAGAAAGTTCTTATCAGAACAGAGGAACTCGTCTTTATTCCACCTTTGAGATCCGGCACATAAAACTTCGGCCCGATGGCGTACCGATGATCGGGTTGCGCCGGTCATCGTCGGTCAGGCGATTCAGGCTGTAATCCGGATTCAGATCACCCCAGCCCCAGGCGATTCGGATCGAGCCCGGATGAACGACTTCGGAAATTTTGGCCGGCATCACAATCCGGCCCCGAGGCGTCTCCACCCTGACCTTGTCGCCATCGGCAAGCCCGTAAGTTTTCGCGTCACCCCGATGGATATCGATGGCACAACCTTTCTGGTTCAAGGACAGCGATGGAATCCGGTGAAACTGGGAATGGGTAAAGCGGTTGTCGCGGGCCCCGCTGATGCCCAGGACCGGGTACCGGTCCTGCTGATCGCTAAAGCTGATCGGTTCCGCCAGAAAGCCATCGGCGTAAGGTACCGGTACAAATCCGTTTGCCTTGAGCTTGTCGGAATAAAATTCCACTTTCCCCGTGGGAGTGCTGAATCCATTGTTTTTGTACTTTTCAAACTGCATGTCTGCGGCCCGAACACCGGCGGTACTTTCCCGCAGCATCTTCACCGTGATACCGGCCGGTTCCAGTTGGTAATTGATCGCTTCCTCTACAGTCCGCCAGGGGAACTCTTTCCCCAACCCGATTCTGCGGCCCAGTTCAAAAACGATTTTCCAGTCCGGCCAGCTCTCCGCCAGTGGCTCAATGACCTGTTTCTGAATACGGACCAGACTGTTGCGCAGGTAGGCACGATTGAGCTGGGTCTTTTCAAAACAGCTGCTGGCGGGCAGTACCACATCGGCCATTCGGGCAGTTTGCGTCATGAACATATCGATGACAACCAGAAATTCAAGTTTTTCCAGCGCACGCGTCACCCGGCTGGCATCCATCAGCGACACGACCGGATTGCCGGACTGCGACACAAGCATCCTGACCGGATACGGTTTTTCATCCAGGATCGCGTCCACGACGCAGGATTGCACGTGATTGCCCCAGGTTGCGTTAAATCCGTTGAACAGCGGGTAATCGCCGGTAACGGGCCTTACCCCGCTGGGCAGACGGTCTTTGAGCTGAATATTGCGGGCCGGCACCGGCTGTGGGAGGAAGTCGCCGCCCTTGACATCCAGATTGCCGGTCAGGGCCCTTAGCATACAGACCGCGCGGGTCGCATCGAACGTATCCAGCTGCATGTCCAGACCGTTGCCGTCGACAATACAGGCGGGTCGGGTCGTCGCGTATACCCGGGCCGCCTCTTTAACCGCTTCCGGATCCAGCCAAATATCTTTGGCGATCTTTTCGGCCGGAAACTTTTCCGCCGACTGCTTCAACTGTTCGAAGCCGACAGTCCATTTGTCGACAAAATCCGCGTCGTATCGTTTTTGCGATATGATTTCATGAATCATGGCCATGGCCAGCAGGCCGTCATGGGCCGGTTTGATCTGCAGCCAGATATCGGCATTGGCGGCCAGGTAGGTTTTGATCGGGTCGACCACAATGAGCTTGGCGCCGTTTTGTTTGTCATGCAGAATCCCTTCGGCAGCGGCCGGATTGGTATCCCGGTCGTTCTTGCCCCAGACCAGGATACAGCGGGCGCTTTGCAGCAGCGGGACGGTCATGGCGCCGCAGGTAATCGTATGGGCAAATTCACGCCCCACGTGACACACCGAACCGTTTCCGATGGCATTGGGCGAACCGAAGGCGTTCATCAGGCGATTGACATAATCCCAGGGGGCACCCCAGTCTGCTGCCATCCCTCTGAGCCAGCAGACGGATTGGGCGCCGCTTTCCTTTTTAAAGTAATGAAGCCGTTCGGCAATTCTGTCGAGCGCTTCGTCCCAGGACGCTTCCTGAAAGTTCCCGGCATCGTCTTTTATCAGCGGTTTTTTCAACCGCTCAGGTGAATAAACGATATCGGCCACCGCTTTTAATTTCGGGCAGATCAGTTGTTTGTCGTCAGGCAAAAACGATTTTCTTTTTGCGGAAATCAACCGGTTATTTTCGATTTCGGCTTCAATCGGGCAGCAAGAGGAACAAAAACGGCAGATGGTATCTGTTATCATCGGGTTTATCTCCTGTGGCTTTGTTGAATTGAACAGCGAGCGCATTCCCCGCTGCTTGCGGCGGGGTAAGCGAGCAAATACAAAACAAATATTTTCCTTAACAATAGGAGCTTCCCCGCAACTTGTTGCGGGGAGCTTCAACTACCTGCTGGCTTTTACATAACAGCTGCGGATTTGTTCAAAGTGGTTCGCGTGGGTACGGATCTTCCACCATACCTGACCGTGCGACTTTATGTCCCATCTGGGCGGCAGCCGGTTCTGGTCGCCGTTCAAAAGGGCCATGACATTGTCAAGACCTTTGCCGGTATAAGGGCCGCTGGTCTTGCCGCCCAGCCAGTCCGCTTCACCGGCGGCCTCCTCGGACCATGAAAAGGGATCGGACAGAAGAAACTGAGCCCCCTCCTTGCGGGTCACCCGGTTCATTTCCTCAAGATGCAGGATGGGTCGGAGTACTTTATCGACCAGGTTCAAAGAGGACAGCGACGTGACACTGTCAGCCCGAAAGGGCAGCGCTAAGGCATCGGCGACGATAAATTCCACCTTTTCGCTGTCCCATTCCGGCGGTAATGACAAGGTGACGTCTCTGGTAATATTTCCCTCCTGTTTTAGCGCCACCGTCATTTCACGGTGCTTCATCAATTCCCTGGCCGTTCGAATAAAGGCCTGCGAGTTGTCGAGACCAACAGCGAGATCACTTTTTTGACCCATTTCGAAGGTAAATCTTCCCACCGCGGCCCCCGCGTCGATAGCGACTCCGTCATGGGGCTGCATCAGATCCGCCCACCGGCGATATGCGTCTGAAGCGTTTTCATCGTTTAAAATATCCGCGTAATGGCTCCACAGATAAGAGGATACCACCGGCGCGGTTTCATATTTGTTTTCGGACGAAACCCTGCCGAAAGACGCGTTCGGGTCCAGATTGGCGACCCCGTTTTCGATGGGATAGACCTTGCGGCATTGCGGGCAAGTCAATTCCCCTGCGAGAATGTCTCCCCCTGAGGTCTCTTTGATGGTTTCTTTCAATTGATTTTCATCCGGCCGGCAGGCCGGACAGATCAGCAAATCCAAAAGGGCTTTCTTCATTTATGCCTCCCTGATACGGCTTATTTTTCAAAGCTATGACGGGCCGTCGGTGTAAACAACCCCTGCGTGAAACAGTTGGCATTGGCTTTACTGTATAGCGGGAAACAACGAGAAAAGGGCATGTCCTGGCTCCCTGCACTTCACCGCCGTACATGGCAGACAGGAAGTTTTTCCTGTATAAAGTGTTTTTTACCAAAGAACAAAAGTAAAATCAACTGCCAAGGCTTTCCCCTGTCGATCGAAATTGCCACAATGTAGCGCTTTCTTTCGCAAATGCGCGCCGCTTCTACGGTCAGGAAAATGCCCGTCGACACGGATAGCGGAAAAGGAAGTTCTTATCAGTTATGTTGTCAGTATAGTTATGTTGTGAGTATAATTCCCATATAATTCCATTTCCTTCCGAAAGATTAAAAAAATCCTTTTAATTCTTCTAATTCTCTTTTATTTTTTTGCTTCCCTTGCTATCTTACTATTATGGTGGAAAGACGATAGCCATATGATCAAGTGGCTTGACTTCCGCACCATTGAAAAATCCCTATTATTCAGTGCCTCAGGCATAAGGAGGGAAAAAATAATGGAACCAGGTTGCCTGAGAAACAGAAACTCCCTTTATCTGATCGTGTGGCCTTTAAGGCTTTATTGTCCGCTGGAGGCTTAACAGCAGACGTGCTTAGCCGATAAATAATTATGTTGTGAGTAAATTTTGAATTATGTTGTGAGTCCTTATAACGTATTGTTATTAAATCAAATATCCATTTCCATGCTCTTGGTGAATATTCCAATATATTTCAGGTGGATAGATGAGCTCGCAACATAA
>Ga0268282_1000551_pt1 | contig 19025 bp, 15 predicted proteins | sample saktaG_12_FD_190133 | JGI IMG/M metagenome (GOLD analysis project Ga0268282, IMG submission 190133) | Saline water microbial communities from Sakinaw Lake, British Columbia, Canada - sak_2011_5_24_120m | ecosystem: Environmental > Aquatic > Non-marine Saline and Alkaline > Saline ...
TTACCTTGTGATAATAACTGACTTATTTTCTCTCGCTCTTCATTCTTTAATCTCTTATACTTCTTCATTATTGCAACAAACTTATCCTTTTTTGTAAGTTTGTTGCAATAAAAACTTGAACCTAAGTTTTATTAGAAATTAGAAATTTGTTATTTGATGTTATTCTTAAAGTATCATAGACCACTCCATGAAACTCATCTTTGAGGTGTCATGGACCACTCCATGAAACTCATCAGTCAGGGAATGGTCCCTGACTGCTCAGATCAAAAAAAGGGATGCATCGCTGCACCCCCTTGTATAGATTAATCGAAATTACAATCTTAGAATTTCTGCGTGAGTTTGAGAATTCCTCTCATCTGATTATAATCCTTTGCTTCATCGTCCAGATCGTGATAGACCATATAGGCAAGTTCAAGGGAAAGAAACGTATTCTTTGAGGTGTCATGGACCATTCCATGACACACTTACAACAGTCAGGGAGTGGTCCCTGACTTCACAGATCAAAAAAAGGGATGCATCGCTGCACCCCCTTGTATAGATTAATCGAAATTACAATCTTAGAATTTCTGCGTGAGTTTGAGAATTCCTCTCATCTGATTATAATCCTTTGCTTCATCGTCCAGATCGTGATAGACCATATAGGCAAGTTCAAGGGAAAGAAACGTATTCTTTGAGGTGTCGTGGACCACTCCATGACACACATCAGTCAGGGAATGGTCCCTGACTTCACAGATCAAAAAAAGGGATGCATCGCTGCACCCCTTGTATAGATTAATCGAAATTACAATCTTAGAATTTCTGCGTTAGTTTGAGAATTCCTCTCATCTGATTATAATCCTTTGCTTCATCGTCCAGATCGTGATAGACCATATAGGCAAGTTCAAGGGAAAGAAACGTATCAGATGGAAAGATATTGAACTGATTATGAATGCCGCAGGAAATATAGTGCTTCATGTATCTGGAGTCACCTGTTGAGCGGGTCAGATTATACCCAACTGTTGTTCTGAACGAACCGTTTTTGTAAACATTCGGTCGGAATTCCTCTGTCAAGCCGAACGTAAAGTAATTGCTTTTAGTTTCCGTGCTGTCATTAGGTGCATCTTTATCTTTACGAGAAAGATATCCGGCATTGAAACGTGTGGACATAGGGATTTCTGTATAATCAACATTAACTCCGAAGCGTATATTGTTTGCTTTATAATTATAACTCTCGTATTCCCTATCAGCAGTATTGGTGTAGGAATAGCTCAATATGAAACGAGTATCCGTTGGTGAGAAGATAGGGATTGGACGCTTATAGGAACTGGACACAGTCACAATATTATTCAGGCGGTCAATCGGTGAATAAAGTGTGGCATCAGATATTTCATTAGTAATATTTGTCTGCTGGAAATTCATAGACATATTCGGCAGATCCTGATAGGGATAATATCCTGCATTCAAAAGAAATCCTTTTGTATAAGTTGTGGAACCTTTTGTATTCCGAATATTATCATTATAGGCATGATACCCGAGTCCAAACGTGAGCTGGTTATTAAGGAGTGTGACATTATCCATAATATTGAAACCTGCTTTATCTTTTTGCATATAAGGGTTCGCAAGCGAATTGAAGCTTCCTCCAACATATGAATATTTGATATTCAGCAGATTATTCTTGAAAAATGCACGAAGATATCCTTCAGCAGCAACATTCGAGAGTGATAATTTGTAGGGTTCAACGTGTTGATTGATAACGAAAATATTCTCAATACTTTCCGGATCAAAGGGTAGATCAATATTCAGTGAATCCAGTTCATCTTTAGTCAATACTCCCGGAGCGATGTTGTTGTTCAGCAAACTTGCAGATATTTCCCAGCCGAATTGCAGTCTGCTTTTAAGAAGTGACAATCTGCTGTCCAAACCAACTACAATATTATCTTTCGGATTTTGGGCATATTCTTCAGAATTCATATCATCTTTGGCTTTCAGAGCATTCAATCCAACATAGAAATTTCTCTCGTTTCCAAACTGCATACGCACGCCAAGTGCATTGCGATTGTAATACCCGCTTGTAAAGGATGTATCAACAACCGTATCGATTGTATCAACATCCATAGTTCCTTTTATATGACGCTGGATCTGCCCATAGAAGGAACTAAGCTTGAAGAATCCAAACTGCAGATCTCCACCCACTCCGCGAACATTCTTTCCTGCGATCGTTGTATTTGAGAACACCTGACTGTGGTCACCGAGAAATAGATTGAAATGCGGAATATAGAAATCCAGGGAATATCGGTTGTAGGGCTGGCGTGTGCTCCGCTCCTCAGAAGAAATATATACTTTACCCTTATAGCGGAACCAGTCCTTACCACCCCATAAACGAAGGCGTCCAATGCTCCTGAATTCATCATCTGTATCATAATAATATGAGCCGCTGTCAGCATCATTGATAGTGAGCCGGGAATCAATAAGAAGATCGCCATTCACAGATACAGGTAATTTCTGAACTCTGGGTACTTTCTGAACCTGCACGACCCAATTTTTCTGCTTGAATACGGAACCTTCCTCATTATAAATAATTATCTCGATCTTATGTGCAGTTGGTTTGACGGAAGCCGGCTTGAATACAAGAATATTGCCGGTTATCGTTGCCTGTGAAGTCACATCTTTTCCATCAAAAAAGAGCTTGATCGTTTTGCCTTCCAGTTGATCTTCAAGCGTAAAATAGGATATTGCGACCATGAAGTCGTCATCCTGATAATTATATTCCTGATCAGGACTGAGTATCTGGAAAGAAGTATCCGCTTTTTTCTGTTTTCCAGCAGGTCGTTTCAGAGGAACATAATATGGATTATTGATAGGGTCGATACCGGGAATCGTCTGCTCGAGCATATCCTTTTTAATTATGCGGAAATAGAAAGAGATGGGCTGATCAATAAAACTGCCGGGAATAGTGGCATCATAATATGGATTCATTCCCACGCCCGGATCCATGAGCACCTGCACATAATCCAGATTTGCTTTTTTATAAAAGAGATAAACCTCTTCAATATTATCCTCGCCACCGATGATGTCCAACCGCAGATAAAGAGGTTTCATATACTGCACAAATTCCGGAGGTATGAAATCAGTCTCAACGGTCTCTGCAACGAGCATTGTCGTACATAACAAGAGAATTAAAACCGCTGCTGCTATTGATTTCTTCATCAGGTTCTCGTTCATTTATAGAATATTTTCATGGTTTTAATTTGTCCGGAGTTGTCTTTAAATTCGATCTCCATCACATTTGTATCGACTTCGGATTCGATCTCTTCCTTCACTTCCTCTCTTACCTCACCCTTTTTGGTTTCTCGGCTTGAAGGGGCGGATTCTTTTGTCGCAATACCGGTTTCACCCTCATCCACTTCTACAGTGCCCAAATCGGATTTCAGCTCAACAACACCTTCAAAGGTGAAAAGCCATGTATCTCCGTTTTCTTTCACTTCAGTCAGAAAGTCCGTGCCCTTCACTGCTGCTACAGCGGTTGGCGTTTCGATCTCATAGCTTCCTTTTTCTTTGGAAACTTTTGACCAGAGTTCACCTACTTCAAGATAGAGATTTTTATCAAGGCGGTTCTCTTCCTTTTTCGTATTAATGGTAAGAATGGAGTTGGCGAAAAGCTTTATAATAGCGCCTCCATCCACGAAACGGATCGCTGCAAGTGAAGCTTCTTTGGAAATGATCTCATCTCCGCTGTACAATATTTCTCCATCTGAAATATTCTTGGTCTCGTCCTGTCTGTGAAGTTCGATCACACCACTGCTTTTCAGGACAACTGCAGAAGGTGTCATATCGGCACAGAGAAAACTGAGAATTAAAATTTGGATTATTGCAAGTATAATTATTTTTTTCATAGTGTCCTCCTGCCTACTCGATCACAATGGATTCGATAACGTAATCACCATTGAACAGACCGGTAAGAAATTCGCTGATATTATCTACAGTAATAAGCACGCCGTTGACATACACCTGCCCTGTAGGAGTGTAATTTCCAAGCTGTCCCGGATCCAGCAAACCCATAGCAGCAAGATTGATTATAAGATTTTCCACATTGGGATCTCCGCCGCCATTGCCGGATGCCTGGAATTTGAATCCAAAGTATTCGCTGCTTACCTCTTCGTTACCAAGGGTTGAAGTAAATTCTCCAAGCACATTCCATGCATAAATATACTGATCTTTTAGTTCCGGCAGTGAAGATCCATATTGATAATACTGCTGGGAAAGGTCTTCAAGCACAATAAGGGGATCAGGCATATCATCAATGATCACATTTTGATAAACACCAGGGTCAAGCTCCCAGATCGTCAGGGTGTACCTCGTAGCAGAGGATTGCCATGCAAAGGTTGGAGTATTATCGCTCAGGGGAAGCATGAGACCAACAGACTGTCCAGACGATACTTCAGTACCCGGAGCTAGAAGATTCACCTGCATGTCATTGTAAATGAACATGGTTGCTGAACTGTGAATGATCTCGACCATTTGCAGATCGTAGAGATAAAAAGTAAATGTGTAAGTGCCGCTTGGTAAAAAACCGTTCGCCATAACAAAATCCTCAAAATCAGGAATGTTGTCCAGCACATCGTCCCATGAACCTTCGATCTTCACGCTGTTATTGATAATATCACGATTGGTCAGCGCATAGTTCTGCAAAGGTGCAAACGCAAGGTAATGACTTTCGGTATTTCCCGGAATGCCATCATAGGTTCTTATCAAGCCATCCGCTTCCGAGAGTAGCTCTCCATATCCCGGTGTATATAATGACATTGCCAGCTTGCATTCCAGATCTCCGCCCGATGTGTTCAGTATATCGAGGGTGAAGATAATTGGCTGTCCTGCCGGGTCGTCCTTATCAAATGCAGATGGATAGACAATATCAAAGTCGTACACGTCGAGATGTACTGTGACCTGCCCGTACAGCATACCCGAAAAACACATGATCGTAAAAAAAAGCAATAGTTTTTTCATGAAATACCTCCTAAAGGTTTTTGTGAAATATTTATTACATTCTTCTTCATATTATTCACCATTTACATAACAATTTTTATAATTTTTTAACATATTATTTTGTCAAGTATAACAAAAAATAAAAAAAATTTGACAAAGAAATTAGTCATTACATTAAATAAGCTATATATGAATAAGATAAATAATAGTGGGTCGTAAAAAATATGTTAACCAAAAAAATTAAAGGAAAAAAAGGAGAAAAAATGAAAAAATTAATACTATTTGTTTCATTTGTTTTCATTACTTCGCTTTGTTTTGGGCAAAACGCGTGGATTAATGAACTTCATTATGATAATGACGGCGGAGACGTTGGAGAATTTGTTGAAGTGGTAATTGAAAATCCCGGCTCTTACTCACTAATTGATTTTACAGTTAGTCTTTATAACGGTAGTAGTAGTAGTGGTGCAGTTTATGGATCTGAAACTCTAGACAATTGCACAGTTGGAAATACAAGCGGCAATTATACTTTTTACACTTGGCCACATGCTGGTATTCAAAATGGTGCCCCAGATGGTTTATCATTAGATTATCAAGGAACACTAATCTCAGGGCAATTCTTAAGTTATGAAGGAACATTTACTGCCACTGATGGACCTGCAATTGGTGTTTTATCTACTGACATTGGGGTTTTTGAACCTGGCACAACTCCAATAGGTGAATCTCTTCAATTATCAGGTACTGGGACTGGATACACGGGCTTTACATGGCAAGATCCAGCAGCAGAAACACCGGGAGCTTTGAATAATAGTCAAACCTTTGGTTCGGGACCTGCACCTCTTGCAATTTCTAACGTCGCAAGACAATATACTGTCCCAACTGCTGCCCAGACCTGTTATGTATCTTGTGATATCACTGGAGGAACATCTCCATATACTGCTTTGATTAAATACAGTGTTGACGGTGTTGCTCAAAGTGATATTTCTATGGGCGATGTCGGTGGTGATTCCTATTCTGGCACAATACCGGCTCAATCTGATGGGGCAAGAGTTGAATATTATATTGATGTAACTGATGATGCAAAGGCAAATGTCACAAGTTCTACTTATGGCCTTTTCTGGGGCACAAGCCCAATTTCAAATGCTAGTGGTGATATTCGTGAAGTAGATGGATCAGGTGTTTTAGCGTATGATGGTTATTATGCTCGAATTACTGGTGTAGCAACTGTTGCTAGCGGTATTTATAGCACTTCAAATTTAGATGTTTATCTTCAGGATTCTTTTGGTGGTATAAATCTATTTAAATATGGTATAGTCTCAATAACTGCAGGAAATAGTTATACTGCATTTGGTGTTATAGATCAATATAACGGAAAGGCAGAAATAGTTCCTGATGATGCTTCTACGGATATTACTGATAATGGCGCTGGTACAATGCCTTCACCTGCAATCATAACAATTGCTCAATTTCTCTCAAATCCAGAATATTATGAAGGAATGTTAATTGGAATTCAACATGTTTCTAATACTGGATTAGGAGATCCCTGGCCTGCATCAGGTTCTAATGCAGATGTTGAAATCACTGATGATGGTGGCACATCAAAAATGATTTTAAGAGTAGATAAAGATACAGATCTTGACGAAAATACTGAACCAACCTGGCCAAAAGATGTTGTTGGTATTGCTTCTCAATATGATTATTCATCTCCATATGATTCAGGTTATCAAATTATTCCAAGAGCGTTTTCTGATATTTGGGATGACGGCACCCTTCCTGTCGAACTCTCATCATTCACCGCAGAATATACTATCAACCAAGCTGGACAGGGATATGTTTCAGTCAACTGGGCAACTGCTTCAGAAACAGATGTGATCGGATTCAATATCTATCGTTCATTAGAAGATAATCTTGCTGAAGCTGAACAAGTAAATTTCTCATTGATCTCCGGGCATGGAACAACGACCCAGCCAAACGAATACTCTTTCACGGACGAATCTGCAGATGCAATATACACAACCTATTATTACTGGCTTGAGTCAGTAAACTATGGTGGAACTACTGATATTTACGGTTCAATTCAATACGATCCGGTTGATGTTGATGGCGACGGACTGCTTAATACTGTTATACATTCCTTCCTTAATGATGTATTCCCGAATCCTGTTCAGGTTGGCGAGAACATTACATTCAAATTCATGATCGGTGGACTTGAAGGAACAATGCGTTCTGTTTCTCTTAATATCTACAACATCAAAGGTGAGTTGGTCAAAGAAGTCATAAATGAAGACATGATGGTCGATGATGACTACACAGAAACCTGGCGTGTGAACGATATGGCAAATGGCGTGTATTTCTATCAGCTCAAAACTGAAAATTACCAGGAAACAAAGAAACTGCTTATTCAATAAAATAATTCGAATTAGCCCATTTAAAACCCTCTCCCCCGACAAGTCGGGGGAGAGGGTTTTTTTTACAATCAACTTCTCCCGAATTCCTTTTTTCATTCAATTTAAATAAAAAATTTGACAAAAAAAAATTTAATTCCTTTAAATACATAACGTAAATTTTTATGGAAAAAAATAATGTGCTATATAATATGTTAACTAAAAAAATTAAAGAATAAAAAGGAGAAAAAATGAAAAAGTTAGTAATATTTGTTTCGTTCATATTCATCGCTTCGCTTTGTTTTGGACAGAATATGATTACTAATGGTGATCTTGAAACATGGACAGATCCAAGCACGCCAGCAAGTTGGGATTTAGCTCAAAATGTTTCACAAGAAAGCGTGACAGTACATGGTGGAACGTATTCAGCAAAACATGAATCCGCTACTAGCACCAAATATTTTGGGCATGAGTATACAACTGGAATTACTGCTGGAAATGACTTTACTTTGAGTTATTATTACCTTGATAACGATGATCATGCTAGAACAAGATTGTGGGCAAAATGGAAAGATGCAGGTGGAGCAACAGTCGGTGCGACCATTGAGAGCGCTTACTCTACAGACGATCCAAGCTGGATACAATACTCAAATACAATAACCGCTCCTGATGGAGCAACTCAATTCTATCTTGAAGTTAGAGTTTATAATCAAGATGGTTCTTATGGTGGTTATGTTTATTATGATGATTTTACATTTACTGATGAAGGAGGCGCAACTCCAGCTATAGAGAAAGCTTATGCAATAAGTACTGATGAACTTGAAGTTTTTTATAATATGGATTTGACAACAGTAACTGCTGGTGATTTCGAATTAACAGGTTCAGCAACTATTACATTTACCACAGCAACCATTGATGGCACTAATGCTAAACTCGTTCATCTTTCCGGTGCATCAACTCCGATGGCTGACGACTTCACGTTAGACACAATTTCTTATGGAGCAAAATCAACATACGATTTCTATGCAGGTATTACCTCATTTACTTATACAAATGAGGCCAATGATCCGAATATAATTGATAATACCCATTTAGCAACATTCAAAGGAATTGTATCTGCAAATAATGAATATAATAAAGTATGGGTAAGTGATGCCTCCGGAGCATACAATGGAGTACTCGTTTTTGACTATAGTTTTGATGGTTTAGTTGATATTGGCGATGAAATCATGCTTACTGCAAAACGATCAGAATATAACAATTTAACCGAATTGGTTAATCCGGAATTAATTAGTGTTATATCTACTGGTAATACACCCTACGGACCGGACTTAATTGATGGATCTGATATAAACGAAGACATTCCTGCAGATACAAATCCTGCTGAGAAATGGGAAGGCCAACTAGTAAAAATCGATAATTTTTATGTAGTTTCCTTTGATAGTTACAATTATCGATGTCTTTGGTCTGATGGAGGAAAGACTGATTATTATTTCCTCGTAGATAATGAAGCAGCACCATCAGGATACACTTTAAATATAGGTTCAACCTATCAGGAAATAATTGGTGTCGTTGATTTCAACTATAGTTATTATCATATAAATCCAAGAGGTGATAGTGATATTTGTACAATTCCACCACAAAATGTTACTATTCAAATCAATGGTAATGATGTAGTTCTCACATGGGCTCCCGGTAGTAGTAAAACCACTTTCAATATATATCGTTGTAGTGATCCTTATGGAACTTTTGTAAAAATAAATACATCACCTGTATCTGAGACTACTTATACTGATGTAGGTGCAGCAACTACAGAAACAAAATATTTCTATTATATCACTGAAGAATAGTGAAAGGAAATTTTGAAGGGCAGGGGAAAAATACTTCTGCCCTTTTTTATTATGGGGTATTTGTGATTCGATCTAAATGGTTATTAAGTTTGCTGCTTGGTTTGTTCGTTATTTCTACGCTTTATGCTGATCCTCCAATCGGTTATTATGATTCTACTGTGGGTTTAAGTGGAAATGAATTAAGAGCTGTATTGCATGAAATTATTAGCACGAACACGAACACAAATTATTCCAACAGTGTAGCAATTATGTATAGTGCTATTGATAATGATAATGGCTGGATTAGATGTGTTTATTCAGGATATTCAGTAGCACATCCAGTCGGAGATCCATCCACACCAAATTCTTTTTCTTGTGAGCATTCTTATTGTCAAAGTTGGATAGATATTGAGTTGGAGGGAACTGAAAATAGCATTGCCAAAGCAGATATACACCATCTGTATCCCACAAAAAGTTCTGTAAATAGTGCTCGCAGCAATCATCCCTTTGATATGGTTCAAAATATTACGAATTCTTATACGGAAGACGGAGGTATCACAGTAAGCTATTTGGGTACAAATCAAGATAACTATGTGGTTTTTGAGCCTGATGAATTACACAAAGGAGACGCTGCTCGTGCCTTGCTGTATTTTATTGTTCGGTATGAGACAGGTCTGTCTTTTGGAAATGTGGATATGTTGGAAACGCTTTTGGAATGGCATTATGGCGATTCTGTGAGCATAAAAGAAATAAATCGGAATGATGCGATCTATGATTTTCAGGAAAACCGAAATCCCTTTATCGATCATCCTGAATTTATCGAAGAAATTTGGATAGGAGAACCATCAATTTATGTTACTTTTCCCAATGAAACAATTACTCTGGGCACGAATTTAACTTACTCAATAAATTGGTTCACACAATATTTTTACAACAATGTAAAAATCGAACTTATCAATAGCAGTTCGGGGGCTACTATCGAATTGAGTTCTTCTACAGAAAATGATGGAGAATGGGAATGGACAATTATGCAAAATATTGTGCCAAATGATAATTATCGAATTAGAATTTCCGATATTGATAACAGCAGTTTTTTTGATGAAAGCAACCAGAATTTTTCAATAATCCTTACAGATCCCCAATCGGATCTATTTATCTCGGAATATTGTGAAGGCTCAAGCTACAATAAATATATCGAAATTTATAATGGAATAGGGGCTTGTGTTGATTTTTCAAACTATAAGTTAAAAATATATTACAATGGAAACCAGTGTCCGCTGAATACAATTGAATTTTCCAATCTGTTAAATAAAGATGAACTTTTTGTAATTGCAAATCCATCAGCAAGCGATGAAATCCTCGATAATGCGGATTGGCTTTTTGGTGGGCTTCAGTTCAATGGAGATGATGTAGTTGCTTTGTATCAAAATGATGAACTTATTGATATTATCGGTAATATTGGAGAAGATCCGGGGAGTGGTTGGGATGTTTCCGGAATTGTTAATGCAACCAAAGATCATACATTAGTTCGCAAAGAATTTATCTCCACCGGAAATTCTGATTGGGATTTATCAGCAGGAACAAACTCCGATGATTCTGAATGGCTTGTATATGATTGTGATACTTTCGAATATATCGGCTCGCATATTATGAATATTCAACTCGATACACCTGCAAATGTTGTCCTAAGTTTAGATGGAACAAATATTATCATCACCTGGGATCCGGTAGTTCGGGCAGAGGTCTATCATGTTTATTCATCCTCTAATCCTTATACAGGTTTCGAAGAAGATTCTTCGGGTGTCTTCAACGGTGCTACTTGGACTGCACCTATAAATGACAATAAACGATTTTATCGTGTAACAGCCGATTAAAGAAAATGAAAACGAGAATTGTGATATTTATCCTAATGTTAAATTTAACATTCGTAACTAATATTTTTGCTGATACTAATTTTAGAGTTATGTCTTACAATGCACTTAATTTTGATGGAACAGACAGATTAACTGATTTCCAAACAGTTTTTGAAGAAGTTCAACCGGATATACTAATTACACAGGAAATTAAAACCGAATCGGCATCAGATGTAATTTTAAATATTCTGAATACTGCCATCGGAGGTTATGCTCGAGCTGATTTTGTCCTCGATACTGATTTGAATAATATGCTGTATTATAAGACTTCTCTCGGCATATTGGTCAGTCAGGATGAGATTGATACATCACCTCGTGATATTTCTGAATATGTATTGAATATCGACGAAAATCCTATCCGGTTTTACAGTTGTCATCTGAAATCTTCTCAAGGTTCAACTTATGAAGCTGAGCGTTTAGCAGCGGTTACAATTCTTAGAGATCATCTGAACGGGCTTTCAGCAGGAACAGAATTTATCATCGTAGGAGATATGAATTTTTACACCAGCTCGGAAGATGGATACCAGAAATTCATTGCAAATGAAATAAATAACATTGGCAGGGCGGAAGACCTTTGCAGCGAAGTGGGCAGTTGGAATAATAATGCTACCTACGCCTCTGTGCATTCGCAGTCTTCCAGGCTAACCGCTTTTGGCGGTGGAGCCAGCGGGGGATTAGATGATAAATTTGATTTCATTTTTGGAAATTATGGAATAAACAATGGTTCGGGGATCGAATATAGTACCGGTAGTTTTATTTCTTGTGGTAATGATGGAAACCATTTTAATCTATCGATCAATGATGGAACTAATTCTGCTGTTCCGGATTCGGTTGCAGATGCACTTTATTATGCTTCAGATCATCTTCCTGTTTATGCAGATTTCGTTAGTTTGAGTGGAACTCTTCCAAATCTGTTTATTTCGGAATATGTGGAAGGAAGCAGTAATAACAAATATCTCGAAATTTTTAATGCCACTGGAAGTAATGTGAGTTTAAATTATTGGAAGATTGAAATCTATTATAATGGAAACACTACACCCGGAAGTACAATCTCTTTATCAGGAACAATAGCAAATGAAGATGTTTTTGTTTTGGCTCATTCATCTGCTGTAGTTTGGAGCGGAACTCCTGACCAGACTTCAAGTTCACTGAATTTTAATGGAGATGATGCTGTTGCTCTGGAAAGAATTTCCGTTAATGTCGATGTGATCGGGCAGATCGGTGTTCAGCAGGTTTGGGGAACTGGTGAGGTAACAACTCAAAATCATACTTTGAGAAGAAAGTCGGAGATCACGGAAGGAGATTCCGATGGTTATGATGTTTTTGATCCGACAATCGAATGGGACGGTTATTCTCAAGATACAGTTGATAATCTTGGTTTTCATATTGCAGGACCACTTAATGCCCCAACTAATGTTACAATCATGGTTTCTGAAACATCAGTGACTATTTCCTGGGATGAAGTTGTTGGAGCTAGTGTATATCATATTTATTCATCTGACTATCCACAAAGCGGGTTTGAGCTCGATCATACAGGATCATTTAACAATAATAGTTGGACAACTTCAATACAAACAGCAAGAAAGTTTTATTATATAACTGCTGAGTAAGAGGAGAAGAAGACGGGAAGAATCTCGCAAAAAGCTTAGTAAATTCTACTGGGGAGATCCTTCGCTCACCCGATAAATCGGGATCACTCGAGGATGACAATTCTTTGTAATTTTTTTAAATTATTATCTCATCCCATTCATTCTGAACTCTCCGCCAGCTAGCAGAAAAGACTGAAGTGAAACAGGTTGGAATCTTGCGTACTCAACATTGGAATGTTGAGTTACAATTACTCGTTTCCTCTCTCTAACAATTACTGAGGCGTCATGGACCATTCCGTGACGGGATTTTTGAATGAAGATTGACGAACATCGATTTAAGATTTAAGAAGTAACCAATTGTCTAAAGCAAAGGTCAATTACGGGCAATTGACCCTGCAACTCATGTGTGAAGCCAACGGAGTCGGCAACTCCAAATAAAAACATATTGTCACTCTGATCCGCCAGCTGGCGGAAAAGACTGAAGTGAAACGAAGACTGACCTGTCACGGCGTAGTGTAACGAAGACGGATGTTGAGATACGCAAGATTGGAATCTTGCGTTACTTCTGTATTTTAATTTTGATATAAGAATTCTTAAATTATTTTGTGATAATTCGCCTGCCACGGCGAAGTGTAATGGAGACTGGTGGTTAAAAATTTCTTTATCTGCGAGGATCAGTTTAATCTGCGTGAGACTGCTATCTGTAATAAAGAAAAGAACGCGGATTAACACTGATAAAAGGATAATCACAGATTCAGAAAATATAATGAAAAAAATAAATTCTTAATCAACAAAAATCTATCGAATCTATACAGTCTGAATGTGTCTAATTTGAAATAACACACCCCGTCCGCAAGCGGACACCCCTCTTGATAGAGGGGAAAAAATGAATATTTTCAAATTAATTGACGTTCTTAATGTCTATAATGTTAATTTTTGTAACTCGTTATATAATATAAATATCAATCGAAAAAAATCTCCTCTAACAAGAGGAGTACGGCTTTAGCCGGGAGGTGTGTAAATTAGTAAACGTAAGCTAAAATTATGAAAATACATTATAATCCAAAATTGAAGAAACTCGCAAGAAAACTCCGCATTAATATGTCATCCCCTGAAATCCTATTATGGAATCAACTAAAAGGTAAAAAGTTGGGATATGATTTCCATCGTCAAAAACCGATCGATAATTACATTGTTGATTTCTTTTGTCCAAAACTCAAACTAATAGTTGAGGTAGATGGAAAGGTTCATATTGACAAAGGAGAAGATGATATTAAAAGACAATCAAAGTTGGAATCGTTTGGACTGAAAGTGTTGAGATTTAAGGCAAGTGATATTATAAAGAATCTTAATTATGTTATTGAAACTATTGGGGATTATGTTGAGAAATTTGAAGAGGAATAACACACCCTGTTAGCCAGTTGGTGGAGAGGTTTGTAACAAAACAAACACACCCCGTCCGCAAGCGGACACCCCTCTTGATAGAGGGGAAAAAATGAATATTTTCAAATTAATTGACGTTCTAAACATTCATTACATCAAATATTTATAATTCGTTATAACACAATTAATAATCGAATAAAATCTCCTCTATCAAGAGGAGTACGGCTTTAGCCGGGAGGTGTGTAATATCGTTGCAGGATAAACCTGCACCCACCCCTTTTTTACATTTCTATCATTAATTATTAACAAAATTAGTTCTTTATCAGCGAGGATCAGTCCACTCTGTGTGGGTCTGCCTGCCAAGGCGTCCTGTCGGGGCGTATCCGCCAGCTGGCAGAAAAGACTGAAGTGAAACGAAGACTGACCTGTCACGGCGAAATGGAATGAAGACGGATGTTGAGATGCGCAAGATTGGAATCTTGCGTTACTTCTGTATTTTAATTTTGATATAAGAATTCTTAAATTATTTCGTGATAATTCGCCTGCCAAGGCGTCCTGTCGGGGCGTATCCGCCAGCTGGCAGAAAAGACTGAAGTGAAACGAAGACTGACCTGTCTCGGCGAAATGGAATGAAGACGGATGTTGAGATGCGCAAGATTGGAATCTTGCGTTACTTCTGTATTTTAATTTTGATATAAGAATTCTTAAAATTGTTTCGTGATAATTCGCCTGCCACGGCGTCTTGTCGGGGCGTAACGTAGTGAAGACTGAAGTGTAATGGAGACTGGTGGTTAAAAATTTCTTCATCTGCGTAAATAAGTTCAAACTTGTTCGCCTGCTGGCGAATCTGTGTGGGTTTGCTAGCCAAGGCGTATTCCGATTTATCTGTCCTGCCTGCCCAATGAAATCTCTTTTTTTATTTCATCAGGGTGAACTGGGATCGGACCTGTCACGGCGTAATGAAATGAAGACGGAAGAAGACTGGCGTCCTATTGACTTAAATGGATAAAAAAAACCCGGGTCCAAATAAATGAACCCGGGGAAAGTATGTGATTAAACAAATTTATCGAATAATCATCATTTTCTTGATGTTGTTATAACTTTCAGTTTCGAGTCTGTAGAAATAAACACCTGTAGGAAGATCAGAAGCATCAAATTGATATACTCCATTTTTTGCCACATCTGTGAGAATTAACTGCCCAAGAGTGTTGTAGATAGAAATTTTAACAGGTTCTGATTTCAGCATACCCTTGATAGCATAATTAATAGTGGTTGTGCTTGAGAAAGGGTTTGGCTGGTTCATAAGCTGATTATTATCAAAATCATCTTCATATCCACCTTGTCCGATCTCGGGAGTGTATTCTATTGAACCATACACATTGCTACTACCACCCAGGTTAACACATTCAAGCCAGTAATAATAGGTAGTTTCATAGATCAATTGATCTAGATCCTGGAACTCGTAATCTTGAGGTTCTGTTGTTGTACCATATCCCGGAATACAGTCAATATTGATTTGAGTTGATGTACTATATTCATCCTCAGTACCACGATAGATATTAAATCCAATAACATCTATCTCACTTGCAGTTGACCACTTGATTAGAGTGTAACTCTCCATATAGGTAGCGGTGAAAGCAGAAAGTTCCACTGGAAGAGTAAGTCCATCTTCGCCTGGAAGATATTGAGCTGGATCACTATTTAATACCCACTCTTTAAAGTTAGAATCGCCGGTTGATGGCTGTGTTGCCACAAGATGAAATGTTTCACCTATAACCCATGGGGTAGCGAAATTTCCAACTTGTACTGTAGCAAAATTTGGAACAGTAGTATTCCAGTTACAACCAGGTGATGTTTGAGTTAAAATCTCTGTTTCTCTTCCAACAATCCACGCCTCAAATGTTAAATCAGCCGCACCTGGATGTGTTGTACCATTTGCTTCGAAGATTTCAATATACATTGCATGTGGTACTGCATATAGGTTAATTGTACCTAGTGCAAGAACCGCAAATAAAGCTACAATAATAAATTTTTTCATTTTATCTCCTTATTGCTTTTATTGTTTTTGATTGGTTATTCTTTTCGACATTAACGGGTTTAATTATCACACCTTTATCAGCCGTGGGCCATGGCGTATCTGCAGTGACATTAACCATCAGGGGTTGACCAATATCGATAGCAAAATCACCAAGCCAGCCAATAGGTATGATATAACTTGCTTGTTGTCCCCATGCTTGTGTTGTAGGATCCCAACTTGCAACAGCATTACACACACCAATATCGTCGCCAAGTGCGCCAGCCATAGTAAGACTACTCATAGAAAGTGGAACCATAATAAAGTTGAAATTTGTACCTGCGGTTGTAACAAGGTTGAAAATAGGATCAGCAGGAAGATCACCAGCAATGTAAACATCAACGTCAGCTGTAACATTGATCATGTATGCATGACCACTTTCTAAGGCAAAATCATCAAGCCAGCCAATAGGAACGATATAACTTGCTTGTTGCCCCCAAGCTTGTGTTGAAGCATCCCATTCTGCCACAGCATTACAAGAACCGATTGCGTCTCCAAGATCACTAGCCATAGTGTAACCGGCATCCATTGGAAGTGCAACAAAGTTAAAGTTCGTACCGGCTGTTGTCACACATTCATATTTTACAAACCCGACCGTAGCACTCGGATCAGATTCAGTGGCAAAAGCAGTAGTAGCGAGAGCGAGTATTGCAATTATTGCAATTAATTTTTTCATTTTATTCCTCCGAATAATTTTTTTTTTGTTAACACATTATTTATAGCCATTTTATAAATTAACATTTTTTTAATGTCAAATTTTTTAGAAATATTTTTTTTGACACTATCCACAATTACTTTATTCATAATTAATATGCAGGATTAGCATAATTTGAGGAACCATTAAACAATTTTCTTTTTTCATTATCTCTGTCAAGCAAAATAATTTTTTTTATCAGGAATCAACTAAAAAGCCGATCCCTTCAAATTGAAATTAATAGTTCGCTGTGACAATATAGAATTTCTTCACACCTGGAATTGGGGTTTCAGTATAAACTCCAGTTGTATTTCCAGATTCTTCTAATGTCCAGTCATCGGGAGGAGTTCCCGGGAATACTGCATATGGATCTGTATGGCTATATACATTATAAGTTAATCCAGCCTCAACAGTCCAGGTAATTTCAACCTCATCAGTTCCATAATTGATGTTAATATCAATTCCTGTTGGAGGATTTAAAGTTATATCTATTTCATAGTCAAATGCTATCCCGCCATCTGCATCAATAAGATATGCCGGCCAAAAAACTGTTGTAGGTCCTGCAATGCCTGTGAATATCATGTTATAACCATCGAATGTACTAGGACATGTAATCCAACCGAGACCACCATCTTTTACAATGTAATCATCACAAGCACAATCATCCATGACTACAACACCAACAGAAGTAGGATCAGTATCAACAGCACAAATTGTAATTTCAAGATCATTTACGGTATATGGCAAATCAATCTCATACCAAACTGTAGTCCAATCTAACACACCAGGACAATCAACATAAGTACATTCATTAGAGCCACTTCCGGATGCTGGATAAGGTCCTGTGATAGGTTCAGCATTAATGCAATCATCATTTGCTGGATGATTACAAGCATTACCTGTTATATCCACATTTGTTATATCCTTTGCTGTTCCCCAGTCTATGGATAAAATTGTTGAATGGCTTCCAAGAGCTAATGGTGCATATTGCACTTCAACAGAGATATTATCAGGTGGAAGTGTTCCAGGAACACCTACAATATTTACTATGCTGAATTCAGCATCACCTGTAAGTGTGATATCTGCTACATCATCAATTGTTATTGTTCCAGCCCCAAGATTACTAAATGTAAATACCTGTGTGAAAACATCTAAAGGTTCTATATCTGAAAAATGATATGGATTTGGATCGACAGAAAATATTGGAACTGTTGGTATAGTGCCTTCCAAATAAACAGCTCTAATCAATTCGTAATTAGGGTATAATGTCCATGCTCCCGCTGAACCACCGTATGAATGTCCGTTTAAGTAATTACAACCCAAAACATAAGGAGATCCATTTCCAGAACCAGGGTCGGTAGCAACAGCAACATAAAAATCATCAGTTACAACTAGTGGAGTTGTTAATGTGTGTGCATAAGCCGCGAAATGTACGGCAGTTAAATCACCTGATTCATAAAGCAAAGTAGAACCATCTGAATCATAAATTTTAAAATGGAACGTACTACTATCCCATGTCCCATCATTATAAAACCAAGCTTCTACCTGCTCTATTGTAGCAGGATATATTAGACTAAAATCGATTAGTTGGAAAAATGTAGCAGTTTCACTATAACCAGAAAAATAAGTAGTGATATCACCTGAACCTGCATATTCATACCAGTCATAAGCCCTATTCAAATTTTGCCGTTCAACGGGAATAGGTCTTTTATCAGAATCGATTTCAATAGCAAGACCTTTGTTTTGAATATTTCCTGCTGATATTGATGCCGGACTTGCCCAGATAGAACTAACAGAAAAGATCAATATCAAAACCATTATCAAACAAATCTTAGTTTTCATTTTGTTTACCTCTTTGTTTTGTTTTAACATTTTTAATTTATCAAACAATGAATTATTCATAGGTTTGATAGTTCCAAATTATTATGGTAACATCTCATTATGCATAAAATGCCTGCATACCTATCTTTGAAATTAGCATTTTCTGGTAAATAGTTTATCATCCTATCTTTAAATTTACAGATCATATCACACCAAAAATCATTAGTGAAAGATATTTCAGAACTTATTTTAGATATTAGCATAATATTAAAACCAATCCCGAGCCGGCTAAAAAACCGGCTCGGGTTATATTAATTATTTTCTTTTCCTACTCTGATTTGAAGGATCCGTCCTTGTTGGAGCAATAACTTTCGGAGCT
>Ga0268282_1000555_pt1 | contig 18885 bp, 17 predicted proteins | sample saktaG_12_FD_190133 | JGI IMG/M metagenome (GOLD analysis project Ga0268282, IMG submission 190133) | Saline water microbial communities from Sakinaw Lake, British Columbia, Canada - sak_2011_5_24_120m | ecosystem: Environmental > Aquatic > Non-marine Saline and Alkaline > Saline ...
CACGATATTCCTGCAAACCATCCTTTCCAGCCACATCGCCTTCGGCACCTTCCTGCCGGGTCTGCTCATTTGCTACTGTTGACTCGTCAGTATGCTGATCAATATTTTCCTCAACTTGCTCGTTTTTGGTGAGTTCATCCGTATTCGGGCTTTTTTGTTCTGTTGTTTCCGTAGCCATTAGTATTCTCCTTTCAAATATTATAGTTCCCAAAATGTATTCTTTTGTGTTTCTGGGATCCTTAGATAAGGTCAAGCTTTTGCATCTCTGCAACAAGTTTTTCCTGTTCAATAGGTTTAACAATATAGGACGCACAGCCCTCATCGAAGGCTTTTATCATATCCCTGGAACGGTCCTTTGCGGTTGTCATAATTACCCTTACACCGCTGGAGTCAAGTATGCCACGATCTTGTTCTATCTGTCGAATAGTTCTCAGAGCCTCATGTCCATCCATCTCCGGCATCATGATGTCGAGACATACAAGATCATAGGGCGTACCTGCATCCAATGCATTCCGAAATGCTTCAACGCCCTCGGCCCCATTAGCAGTAGTAGTGCAATCGCCGTATTCAGACAAATACTCCTTTAATACTTCGCATGAGGGGAAATCATCCTCCACAATGAGCATCTTGAGCTTCGACTGCTCTTGCGATTTTGATTCGCTTGCTTTTTCTTCTGCAATTTCCATTTTATTTCTCCTATACTATATTTCAATTTGTTCTATTCATTTAATAAGACCAAGCTTTCGCATTTCTGCAAAAAGCTTTTCATTGATAATTGGTTTGACAATATAAGCTTTACATCCCTCCTTAAATGCTTTAATAATATCCTCAGAGTCGTCTATAGCGGTTGTCATGATTACCTTGACGCCGTCAGAGTCGCTTATTCCATATTCCCGCTCTATCTTGCAAATCTCTTCAAGTGCAAGGTGACCATTCATTTCCGGCAGCATGATGTCAAGACATATCACATCATATGGCTGACCCTCATCTAAAGCCTCCTTAAATGCTTCAACAGTTTCGGCCCCATTAACAGCTACGGAACAATCGCCGTATTCGCACAGATATTCCTCCAGTAATTTGAAAGAGGCAAAATCGTCTTCCACAATCAGGATTTTTAGTTTAGACTTACCTTCCGATTCAGGTACGCTCATATTTTCCCGGGCAACTTCCATTTATTCCTCGCTATTAATACTTTTTACGGTTGCTTTGTGCGTATTGCAGAACTGTTTGCTTAGCTCGTCAACTCTTTTCTCGGCAGCGTTAATTTCATCGAGCATAAAATCTGACTCGAATGACAGAAACTCACCGAGTGTTTTAAACAGCTTTTCGGCATCAACAGGCTTAGACAGATATGCGTCACATCCGGCATTTAGGCACTTTTCCTCATCACCTTTCATGGCGTAAGCAGTCAGGGCTATAATCGGCAGTGTATAACCTTTTTTACGAATGAGCTTCGTCGCATCGTAACCGTTCATCTTCGGCATCTGCATATCCATAAATATCAAATCGTAAGAACCGCTTGTTACCTTATCCACAGCTTCAATACCATCGTTGGCGATTTCTGCCTGGAAGTTGGTTTCTTCCAATACGCCAAGAATAACCTGTTGATTGGCATAATCATCTTCGACGACCAAGATTTTACCGGCAGTATTGTTGATTTCATCGGATGTTTCATCTTTTGTGTCTTTTTTTCTCCACTTGTCATTACTTATCATGGTGGCCGATACGGTATCAATGTTAGCCGAAATAATCAGTGAGAATGTCGAACCTTTGCCTGGTTCGCTGAATAGCGTAATGTCTCCACCGAGAAGTTCAGCCAACTGCTTTGTGATAGCAAGCCCCAGGCCGGTACCACCATGTTTACGTGTTGTACTGCCATCGGCCTGTGTAAACTTGTCAAAGATAGTCTGTTGTTTATCAATCGGAATACCTATGCCGGTATCAACAACATCGAAACGAATAAACGGTTTATCCCCCATTTTCTCCAAAGAAAGTTCAATTGTTACACCCCCGGTTTGAGTAAACTTGATAGAGTTGCCAATCAGATTTACCAGACACTGATTAAGTCTTGCAGGATCGGTCTTTACATTTTCCGGGACATCCGTCATCAAAACAATATCGAAGCTAATCCCTTTTTCAGTGGCCATCGGACGCATACTCGAATTAATAGTGCTAAGGATCTCACTTACACTGGAGTCAATAATCTCAACATCAAGCTTACCAGCTTCGACCTTTGATATATCCAAAATATCATTTATCAACTTTAGCAGGTTATCGGCGCATGTTTTGGCGATAGTCAGAAACTCACGGATTTTTTCATCACGCTCTTTATTAAGCGCCAGAGTCAACATGCCGACAATGCCGTTCATTGGCGTTCGGATTTCATGGCTCATATTAGCGAGAAATTCACTCTTGGCATTATTGGCAACCTTTGCTTTCCTTGTCAGCATATTTGCATGCTCAACAGCTTGTTCGAGTCTGCGGTTTGCCTCTTCGAGTTCTTTTTTGGCGAGAATCGATTCTCGCTCCGACTCTTTGCGATCGCTGATATCCTTAATGATTGCTATCGAACTTATTACTTTTCCTTCTAAATTTCTCAACACACTAAGTGAAATGTCAACATCAATCATCCGGCCATCTCTTGCAACCATTTTGCTTTCCAGATGAGCTTCGAAGCTTTTTTGTCTGATGTTACGTGATCTTATTTTTACCCATTCTCCGTCGGGATAAAGTGATTTCACAGGCTTGAGATGTAAATCTTCGGCGTTCATACCAAGTAGTTTTTCCGTAAACTTATTCCAGGAAATGAGTCGTTCCTGTTCATCGGCCATCATGATAGCAATAGCGGAGTTTTCAAAAATCGTTCGGTACTTTTCTTCACTTTCCCTCAGTTGGTCCTGTGTTTGCTTGTATTTATCAATAACGGTAGCTTCCTCCGGTCCGGGTTCGACAGTTGGGAACGAACCTGTATCTGCAGGCTTCGAATCAGCACCGGCACCGGTCTGAGTAATTTGGTCAGCCAAGTTTTGAAAATTGCAGACCACCTGCGATACCGCCTCTATCGACCGAACGGAATCTTCGTCCTCCTGCTGGAGTACTTTCGCCGGCGTCTCAGTTGCCTCAGAACTTGCATCCTTGGCCTGTTCGGGTAACTTAACAGGACCACGATTCATCTTGGCGACAGCGTGGTTGATTTCGTCGAGGATTAACTGCAAGTTCTTAACCTCCGATACATCTGTCGGGCGTAGTGTATTTATTGCTAAAGACGCCTGCTCTATGAGTAATGTAAGTTTATCGCTATTTCGCATCTTGTACCTTAATTAAGGGCCAGTGCCAGCATATTTGCATGCTCAACAGCTTGTTCAAGTTTACGGTTGGCCTCTTTAACCTCTTTCTTGGCCCGGATTGAAGCTTCTTCCGACCGTTTACGTTCGGTGATGTCCTCTGCAACAAAGAGGGCATCGTAGCTATTTCCGTCAGACGCCGGCACATCAGTAACAGTAGTGTTGAGGATTCTTAATTCACCGTTCGGTAGAGGTGAAGGAAAAATATCCTTGTGCAGCCGAGCTGAAAGAATAATCGGTGGGCCACCATTGAATACGCTTTCAATTCGACTGCGGTACCTGGATTCATTAAAGGAAGGGAAATTATTGCCAAGATCATCGCCTTTGATATAGTCTTTATGAATTCCAGTCCAGTCTTCCATGCAGTTGTTCCAGAACCGGACTATATAGTCTTTATCTATCACATATACGCCCACAGGCATATGATCCAGTACTCTAAATCTATCATCTATAATTTCAGAAGCATTCATTATTCGCTTGCTCCAACACTAATGGAGGCAGCATCAATCATTGTCAACAATTTATCGAATGAGCCTACTTCAAGAAACAGAAGGACATCACCTATTCGACAATATCCCTACATTCGGCAATATTCTTACTCTACTTAAGACAACACTCCCACCAGCATATTTTTAAGGAAAGATAAAATTTCAGATGTTTTTACTGCCAGGAAGGCTGTATGTTATCGGTCAATATTCTGATGTTATCGCTATGATGAGAAAAAAAGTCGAGAACGACAGATTAAGTATACCTTGTCATTCAAGATTGGCTTAAGTTTCCGCAATCATACGGAAGCGACTAGGTCGGGTTCCATCGTTGGTGTGGACTCAATCTCCCTGTGGTCGGAAAAATGGTCAGATGCGGATTGTTCCTTGTGTTCATTACCTGATGCCGAGATGCCTGGACTGCTTTTTAGCTCCAGTAATACTTTGAAGATATCGGTATCTGTTACTAAACCCTGAACTTTGCCTTGTTGATCTACCACAGGTAAACACAGCACGCCATATCGGCACATATTCTCCATTACGTTCGCAAGAGGTGTCTTCGGTTTTACGGTATGCACTGGCCTGCTCATTATCCACTTGATCCTGATTTGAAGCGTTGCATCATCCAGCGGCCGCCGCCACTTCGCAAATACCGGGCGAAGGTAGGGACTGAGTGCCCCTGTTATATTGGAATTCGACACAATACCTACCAACACACCATCTATGCCCACCATCAAATAGCCGCTATCAGACTGCTGCATTTTTCTAATCGCCTGTTGGACGCTATCTTCAGGACTTCCCCACACAAACTCTTTTAGCATAACGTCTTTTGCACATAAACCGAAACCTGCCAGCCACTGCTCTCTCGGCTGATTTGACTGCGACTGAGCCATTTGTCGAATGCTCTTGGAAACTTCGCCCGCGGCTGGTTCTTGGCTTTCAGCCTTTATCTCTACTTTTATTTCTTCAGCTACATCTTCAAAGGCTGTGTTAGCATCCTCTGCTTTTTGTTCAGCGGCTTCAGCCCCCTGCTCAGCTTCGCTCTCAAGCGTCTCTTCGGTTTCTTTTTGAGAGACTGCTTCGGCTTCCTGAAGCTCCTCCCCGCCCTGGATGTGCTCTTCTACCGTGTTACCTTCAATTTCTTCTTCAGCCTTTGGTTCCTCACCCTCTGGTTTTTGTTCAGATCCTTCGACCTCAGCCTCTCGCTCAGCTTTGCCCTCATGCGTCTCTTCGGTTTCTTTTTGGGAAACTGCTTCGGCCTCCTGAATCTTCTCCTCGTCCTGGATGCGGTCTTCTACCGTGTTACCTTCGATTTCTTCTTCATCCTTTGGTTGCTCACCCTCTGGTTTTTGTTCAGATCCCTCGGCCTCAACCTCCTGCTCAGCTTCGCTCTCAAGCGTTTCTTCGGTTTCTTTTTGGGAGACTGCTTCGGCCTCCGACTTTGTCTCATTGGTGCCTGCCTGATCGGAAGATTCGGTTTCCGGCTCTACTTTATGCTCAAGTATGGGTTCTTTGGTATTAGCCTCTACCTCCGCTTTTACTGAGACAACCTCTGTTTCCGACATGGCCTTCTGCTTAGCAATTGCCTTGTCGGCATCAGCCTTAATCTTGGCAACCGCAGTTGTGAAAAGTGCCTCAACTGTTTCTGTAGGATAGTAACGGCGTTTTGCTTTCATCTTATATTGTAATTCGCTCATTATTTTGACAATATTATAGCTGTCAGTTATTCGGCAATATATTGACTCTGCTTAAGACAATATCCTCGGCTACAGATTCTTGAGGAAAGCAACAGTTTCAGGTGTGTTTACCACTGACGTCAAAACCGGGCGGTAGCCCTTAATCTGGGACAAATTCAAGAGTAACCTGCTTACTACTTGGGTGGAGTCCGTCATGAAGGTGGCGTAAACCTAATTCAGGCTTCTGTGTGGAACGAGGGAACCTGTCGCTCCGATGTTAAGGGAGCGACTCAAATAGATGACCCACAAGAGCGGGAGTATCGATGTGGGGCTCAGGGGCAGAATAACTCGTATTAGCAAGGAAATCCCGTAATGGGGACAGAGTGAAAGGACTACATTGTCCGGTTTTCCCTTGTCAAAGCACCCGTTTTCAGCCTGTTTCATAATACAATCCCAATCATCAAGGTGTATAAGTTGCGTTTTTTTCATGAAAATAGCCCTTTTCTCCCGATAATACCTATAGTACATTAGTAACAAAAGGCTGTTGAAAGCGTCTTGCGAACAATAGAGTATGTCTGATTTATGGGAAAACAATTTTTGGGAAGAGCGTAATTCTGTTTGACATACGCCGCGGGGCTACGTAGAATCCAAGGTGAAAATGAAAACTTGATATAGCAGTTAAGCTCTTTGCAGAAAATAAAGTAACGCAAAACGTGTTTTAAGAAAATAAAATTGGCGAAGCAGTTGGAGACCCATATAATATCGTAAAAGTGTTTTTGCGAAATTAGCAGCTCAGTAAGTAATACTGCGCTATTCATTGATGTATGAGATTTCCTGTCTCGCGGTTTATCGCAAATAGTAGTGAGAGCCTCAGATATCGGACATGGATGTAATACCAGCAATGGACTGCAGAAGTTTGTTAAAGTTTCCCTGAGTCCAATAAAAGCAGCCCAAGAAGATCCAACCAGGCTGGTTATCCAAAGGGATGGCAGGCCGGTTTTTTTATGGTGCTAATTCATAACAATTGATGGATGTCAAATTAGGAGATAAACCGAAAATGGTATTAGTCGGAATGGCATTATTGGGTGTGGCCCTCGGAGCGACTGGAACCGAGTTTCTCCACGTAAAGAGACCTGACATTATTGAGAAAATCGAAGATGCCGCGAGGCGCTTTGTGGATTCAGCGTATTCATCAGATTCTAATGATAAAAAAACAAAAGAAGAGTAAAGAACAAATTTGTTTTGCCAGAAAGAAAAAGGGAAGGAAATATTATGGTTAAGAGCCTGGGAATCCTGATAGGTGGAATATTTGTCGGTGCTGTTAGTGCAGAAGTTATTCGCAAAAAGTACCCGAATTCTATGAATAATGTATATGCCAAGACCTGTGAGATAACATCAGGAATAAAGGAAGCTTTCAAAAAGGGATATGACAATGCCATGCAGTCCCAGCAGGCCGCGGAACCAAGCGTCTGACATTATTGAATACTGCGCAACACCCCCGGAACCAAAACGATAAGGGAAGGCGCAGAATACGAATAAAGCCTGGATGAAGGAGATTGGAATATGACTACTCCACAGAATGACGAGCCTTCAAACGTTGTTGGGTCAATATCCAAATTTGCTGGTGTTTTGGTCGGAACCGCAGTGGTTACTGGTAAGCGAATCATTGGCTCGGTAACGCCATCAAGCAAGGATCCGTCGGACAAGCCTAAGAAAAAAACTATGCAGGCTCGGAGCCAAAGAAAGAAGAAAGCGGTTCGCAAGACAGAGGCAAAAGTACCCAAAACAAAAAAGAAAAAGAAAAAAGTGGTAAAACGAAAAGGAACAGGCTCATCCGCTAAGAGCGAGGCATCCGAAAAGAAATCAATCTCCAGCTAAAAAGAAGAAAGGCGCAACACCTAAGAAAAGACGACACGCCGCAAAACAAAGATGACAGTAAAGAGTGAAGGATCGAGCCGTTCCCAGGATAGTCTGATATTAAACTGATCATATGGAACAGTTTATGCGAGTCTGAAAAAGGCGGTTGATATGGACATCAAGCTGCAAATTCTCAAGGTCGTTTAAAGGGAGTTGAAGACAATAATGCGCGACAATTATGATAAAGAGTCTTCAGGAATAGTTTGTACAGTATCCAAGCAGGTAGGTGTTGTTGCTGGAACATCAGTAGTCATTAGCAAGAAACTTGCTGGCTATGGCGTTAAGACTGTTACAACGACGAAGGATTGGCTTAAGCGGCCTTTAAAGCCAACAAGAGGCAAAAAGAGCAGGACCACATCCCAAGCATCTGCCCTCGAATCAAAGGACGAGCAGGAAACGGAGCGTAAAAAGGCATCCAAGGCTCTAATTGCAGCGCTGGAATCGGATCTGGCCGCAGCCCAGCGTGAGTTGAAAAAAACCTGGAGTAATGCTAAGAAGGCACAGTCTAAACTGGCTTCGCAGTTGGAGGAGCTAAAAGCAGAGAAGGAATCGTTACTCTCTGATCTGGAGCAGGCGAAAAATGAGGATAGCGAGGCAGCGGCCAGGGAAAATGAGGTGAAAACGCGGGTAGCTGCATTGGAATCCGACCTTGCCGCAGCCCGGTATCAGTTAGAAAAGCCTCGCAAAGAGGAGGAAGACACAATGTCTCAGCCATCATCCGACCTCAATACTATGGGGATAGAAGAGATTGAGCTCTCCCATCAAGCTGTGGAAAAAGTTAGGGTGGTATCGACTAAAGAAGAGGTCAAATCTGCGATAGAACCAACCGTTGCTCAATCAGTTGAGGAACTAAATGTGAAAACCGAAGAACAACCATCTCAAAAGGCAGTTGAGGAGGAGATATCGGCCCCTGTCGCGGTGACGGATGAGGATGTACAAGCAGCTATTTTTCCTAATGTGACTGACAAAATAATTTTTTCAAGCGCTCTTTCTGATATTGCCCGTCAGGACGCCACCGTGCGAGTAGATGCCGTCAAAACAATGGCTGGAATTCGCCATGAGTTGTCAGTCAAAGCTCTTGCTGCCCAGATGGCTTGTGATTCATCGGCACAGGTGCGACAAGAGTGTATCAAGGCCTTGGTAGCATTAGATATGACCAAAGCACTACCTGCTATTGAGCGTGCCTTGACGGACGAGGCAAGTTCGGTCCGGCTGGCTGTTGTGTGGGGTTTATACCATTTAGCCGGGACAGGAAGTGCCCTGGCACTGAGAGGTATGCTTTCCGATGAGGACGAGGAAGTACGCCGAAGGGCTGCCACCTGCATCGGTTGGCTTGGTAAGGATGAGCTTTTAGGATGATTAGGATATGCAATAATCTGCGTCGGCCCATATTTTCGATTAAATGTTGCGGGAATGGTTTTGTGGGTCCTAAACCATTCCCGAGAAGATTATGATTAAAGGTTGTAGAAGGCGTGCTTTTCGGTCTTGACTTATGGTCCGTGATGGAGAGCGCTGCCAATTAAGACACTCGCTGACAATAAATTAAGGAAGTCATCCGATGCTAAAAAGTCAGAAACAAAAGACAAGTGTAAAGAAAAAAAAGAAGGCAATCACAAGGAAGAAAAGAACCGATAAGCCTCTATTAGAATCGACCACATACCAGGCAGCACTCAACGCAGTTGCGGTAAACAGCACCATAGAGGGCTTTACTGATGTTTCTGAAGAGAGAACCAGTATCATCTCCATTGTCAAGGGTCTTGAAGGACAAGTCGAGACAGCATTTAAGCTAAAAGAGGTTCTGGAAGCTGAACTTGAGACAACTCAGAATAGACTTGCAGAAGAGCTGGATGCTCGTGCTCAGTTGGAGGTACAGGTCAAATCACTCGAAGCGCGTGCTGTTCTGGCCGAGCAATTACGCGAAGACATCTTCTTTGTCGAAGAAGAACGGAACAAGTTTTCCAACCAGCTCGCCAACATTCAGCTACAACTTGAGCAAGCTACTGCCGAGCGGGATTCGCTTGCCGAGAAGAGGGCTTCTGCCGAGACGAATGTTAAGGAACTCGAAAGCGAGAAAATGACTCTCGAGGCCAGTGTGATGAGTCTCAAAGACAAAATTGTTGGTACTAATCATCTGCGGGGGGAACTTGAGGAAATAACCGAGGCCCATCGGGGCTCGCGCGAGCAGGTGTATGACCTGACGAAGCGTCTGGAAGCCTCGGAGGCATCGAAGAAGGCCCTTGAAAAGGAACTGGCTGAAACCTATCAAAACGCGCTAACTCTGCGAGAGAAAGTTACTTGTGTCGACAATCTAATAGCCGATTTGCGTATTCAGCTCGAAGACCAGCAGATCACCAATCGAGAACTGATGGAGACCAATACACGCCTTGAAAACGAAATTAAGATGGTGAATATCAACTATAAGGCCACCAAGAATGAACTCGATGCATCCAAGAATGCCCTGCGCGATATACGTAGCGAGGCAACTCAAACCAGCGGACGCGTCCGCCAGAGGTACTTTAAACCAGCCTCTGCTAAGGCCTGATTGGTAATTATAACGATTAAGTAAAGAATGCCGGTTCAGGCATGTGTACATGCTACAAAGCAATTGAGTATTTCAACTTGTCTGTCCTTCTCGACTTTTTTTCTCATCATAGTGATAAAAATCAGAATGTGGGCCGATAATACACAACCTTCTTGGCGTCAAACACATCTGAAATTGTATTTTTACCTCAAAAATAATATGTTTGCGGGAGTATCGTCTTAAGTAGAGTAAGAATATTGCCGATTAAGGAAGGAGCGTAGAAGGCGTGCTTTTTGGCCTTGGCTTATGATCGTTGATGGAGAGTGTCGCTAATTTGGACTCTCGCCGACAACAATTTAAGGAGGTTATCTAATGACAACAAGTCGGAAACAAAAGACAAATGTAAAGAAAAAAAAGAAGCCGGTTGCAAGAAAGAAAAGAACCAATGACTTTGCCGATGTTTCTGAAGAGAGAGCCAGTATCATCTCCGTTGTCAAGGGTCTTGAAGGACAAGTTGAGACAGCATTCAGGCTAAAAGAGATTTTGCAAGCTCAACTTGATACACTTCAGAAGAGGTTGTCAGATGAGTTTGATGCTCGTGCTCAGTCAGAGGTACAGATGGCAAGGCGTCTGGAAGCCTCGGAGGCATCGAAGGATACCCTTGAAAAGGAACTGGCTGAAACCCAACAAAACGCGCGAATTCTGCAAGAGGAAGTGGAACAGCTTCGAGAGGAAGTGGAGCAGCTTCGAGAGAAAGTTGCTTATGGCAACGGTCGAACAGCCGATCTGTGTATTCTGCTTGAAGACCAGCAGGCCACCAATCGAAAACTGACGGAGACCACTGCACGCCTTGAGAACGAAATTGAGATGGTGAATATTAACTATGATGCGGCCAAGAATGAACTCGATGCATTCAAGAATGCCGTGCATGACATACGTAGTGAGGCGACTCAAACCAGCGGGCGTGTTTGCCAGAAGTATCTTAAACCAGATGATGCAGGTAATATGAACCAAATTGCGAACCGTTTTAAGGCAAAGACTAAATCCTCACGAAAACGGTCGCAGCCTTCGTCCACTAAAGCCTAATTGGTGGCTATAACGAAATTACCTGAAGAGTGCCAGTTCAGGCATACGTGTATGCTACGAAGCAATTGAGTTTTAGTCAATCCAAGTGCACCTCCAACGACAGCCACAACCACTGCAAGTGAAGAAATCACATCAACACGATGATGTTTGGCATGGGCTAAAATGGCGGGGCTGTTCATGTGTTATATGCACAGATGTTGAACCGGTAGATTATCTTGTTAGCGGCAACAGAAATAACCGCTGCTGCCAATCAATAATCCTTTTCCCATTTGTTACACTCCGTTCTCAATTCTTGCTCTCTTATCTGCTATAACAACCTCGTTAATTATCTACCCCAGTACTTGCCAGAAATGTTTGGGCATTCTCTGGGCCATTTTCAATGCTCCGCTGGCCCCGGCAAAGACAGGCTCTTCCACACAAGTTATCGTGCCTCCGCCAAGTTCTTCCATACCTTGAGTAATAAGCGTTGTCAAACCAAACATTTGGCTTCCACCGCCGGCCAGTATTACGTTGGAACGAATGGTTTCTTGAAACTCCGGGTCATAAGTAGCGATCAGTTTCGCAATTGAACCAACTATACCAGGCACAACAACTCTGCAAGCCGTCCGCAACTCGTTGGTGATGTCGAAGTCTTTTGGCCGGCCTTCCACGGGAAAACGCGATGACACCCGGTCGGCGTGGTCTGAAACAAAACCGTACTGTTCTTTCAGTCTTCTGACCATATTGACATTGAATTGTGCCTTGGGGTATTTTTTGTGAATCAGACTTGAGAGCTTTTCGTCCACAAAATCGCCGGCCTCGTCCAAAGTAATCTGGTCTTGTTCTTCAGGAAGCGTCCCATGTAGGCGGCATAAATCGATTGTCCCTGCACCAATATCAATGATCAGAGCCCGGTCAAGAATATCCAGCCCATAAGCCACAGCAAAAGGTTCCGAGACGATCATAACCGCATTGAGTATCCCTCGAGCCGCATTAATAAGTATACGCTTGCTGGCAATACTGGCACGAGCCGGTGCGCCTATTACACCATAGACCGGCTGGCCAGGCTTTGGCCGGGTACGCTCCAAAAGGTGACGCACCAACTGTTGCGCAGCCACGAGATTCTTGTTCACGTCTTTTCCATTGCCGCTTTGTATTACCCCATGAGCCAATGGTCGGATCAGTTCTACAGAGAGACGGTGTTTGATCGCCAATTCCCCAAATAGTGGCTCGTTGCCCAATAACTCCTCAGAGATGTTATCTTTTGGATATCCAACATAGGTCGGAACCACCTCGCGGACTCCGTTACTGGCGGCTATCGATGCCCGTGAAGTGCCCAAGTCGATACCTACAAAAAGAGCTCCGTCTGCTGATGGAAGACCAAAAGAACTTTGGGTGATTGAACGTTCTTTACGGACTTGCTTTTTGGCCTTTTGTCCAACCTTTCTTTTTACGTTTTTTTTAGTCATCCTTTTCATCCTTTCTTTGTAACATTGCTAATACTGCACAATGATTATGAGTCTTCCCTGACAGCACTATCAAGCTTCGGCTTTTGTAGTACAAGATTCTGCTGAAAAATGTTTTCCAACACGGCTTTTTCATCATAATCAAGGGATGCGGCCGCTTTAACCGAATCCGTTACCTTCAACATATCTGATTCACCAATAGGACCATGGACGCTCAGTTCATTAATTCGAGTTCGCAATCGCTCACCGGCATCTATTATTGCGTTGGTCTGCTGCTTGTAATAGTCCTCTTGCTTTTTACGCCTGGTGATTTCGTCCTGGAGCTGTGCCTCTACAGTCATTAATTCGTCACTCTGTTGCTTTAGGCGCTGCTCAAGCTTATCACGGTGTTGCTCTAATTTGTCTTTTGACCGCTCACTTTCGCATATTTGCTCCCGGAGTTGCTCGTTTGCCGCCGACAGCTCGGCTGTCTGTTGCTTGAGCTTCTGCCCGACCTGCTCGTGTTCCGTGATCTGGCCCTGCAGTCTTGATTTGGCAGCTTCTAACGCCTCGGTCCGCTGCTTGATGAGTTCCTCCATGTGGCAACGGTATTGTCTTAATTCACCCTCCGTACGTTCCTGCTTTGTGATATCTGTAGCAAAACCAACAAGTCCCATAGCCCTGCCCGCATCGTCGTTGAATACAACCATTAACATTTCCGTGAAAAATGGTGTTCCGTCTCTTCGGACATGGCCCAATCGGCCGGCGAATTGATTTCTCCGTTCTGCCTCCTCGATGCAAGGAATAACATCACTTGCCATCTGCTCTTCAGTATGGAATACACTAATCTGTTTGCCAATCAGTTCGTCCGTAGTCTTGTACCCATGCATCACGGCCCAAGCCGTATTGACGAACTGAATGACTCTGTTAAGGTCGAACACAACAATTCCCTCCCTCCCCCGTTCGGCGATCGTTATCAGATGCCGCAATGTCCGCCCGACCTGTTTGTGGATAGCAATTATATCTTGCATATGTTCACCGATTTCGCAAAAGAAGCTGTAATTTTAATATTTGCCAAGCATTGGCTTGGAAAACAAGATTCATTACGAAATTACCCTTAATGATTTCTGTTACACAGCATTATCAACAAGTTCCGGTTTCTGAATCGCAACATTCTGCCTGAAAATGTTTGTCAGTATTACTCTTTCCTCTTCATTCAGCAGGCTCACGTTTTCGACTGAAGCCATTGCTGCCAAGACAAGTGCTTCACGCTCAAGACCACGTCCGCTTAATTCCAAAATTCTCTTTTGAATAGCTTCTATGGTATCGGTCATAAGCCGCAGGCGTTCTTCAAGCTCAGCTATAGTGATTCTTTGCCCTGTGCCCTGTGAGTGTGCCAGCTCCTCGATGACAATTGTTCGAATATTTTTCCTCGAGGACAGGGGTCGCAGTTTTCCCATCAATTCTCTCAGGGCTTTTCGGGAAGAGACCAAGACGCTAAAACTTCCTCCAATGAATTTTCCCATGCCACAAGCGAAATAACGACAAACATTGGTGAAAGTCACGTTAACTCCAATAACACAATTAAAGACCTAAAAATAGATGGTGACAAGCCTTGGGTAACCTCAACTGGCCCGATTCGGTTTCCACTCGCCTCACCAAATCTTCGTTTATCCTTTCAAGTTCTCTTTCGATTGCCTCTCTTTCCTGTACGGGGGCTTTTTTCAGCCGTCCGACAAGTAAAAGCGTCTTGCTTACTTCTCTCAAAGTAGCAGCATTATAGAGCTTTTCGACCTCTTTAGCTATAGTATTACCAACATCGTCAAGTTTGCTCATTTCCTTGGCACACGGACAGTCCGGATCCAAAGCCTCTATCTCCTTACGGACTGCCTCAGTTACAAAGGTAATCATTTTACGTATTATCGTGTTCATGGAACTTATCAGTCAATTGCGTCGAAAATTGGTACATTTTGGTACGCACTCCTTTTGAGGCGAAAAAAGGGTTGACAGCATGTACGAGAAGCTTTTATATTACAACAACTTAGAATTTTTGGCGGCGTAGCTCAGTTGGTTAGAGCATGGGATTCATAAGCCCAGGGTCGTTGGTTCGAATCCAACCGCCGCTATTTTTATATTTTGGTGTCTTGATTTTTGGATTTCTGACGCCCCCATCGTCTAGTGGCCTAGGATATCAGGTTCTCATCCTGGAGACAGGGGTTCGACTCCCCTTGGGGGTATTTTTTTTCAGCCAGGATTGCGATTTTAGCGTGTCTTGGCCTTTTTTGTATCTCTGCTTGTCACTAAAAATCTCTTGTTTTCTGCACGCTTTGTCCAGGCAGGCGGACAAGACAAAATCCCCGAAGTTCGGCAATTGGCTTTGTTTGGCTTTGAATTGGCTTTGTTTTATCGCCGACCCGGCCGACCAAAATCTCCATAAGCTCTTGTCATTACAGAATATATGTAATTCCAACCTTTCAAAAATTGGCTTTGTTTTTTCAAATTGGGTTTTCAACCCCCAGAAAATCTGGGGGCTAAATAAGATTGGCTTTGTTTGGCTTTGAATTGGGTTTGTTTTCACCAAGTGTCCAATCCGATATATTTCTCGTATCTCCCTGTTATAAATGGTTTTGCGTTCATTTTGCCCTTTCGAAAATTGGGTTTGTTTTTTCAACTTTACCTCATATTTTGGTCGTTTTCGTCTCTTTTTCACCTGTTTTTTTCATCATTCTGCCTTTTTTCAACACAGATTTACACCGATTTACCCCGTGAGATAACGGCTTTGCATATCTCACGGGGTGAACACTGTTGTTTGAGCCATAGAAAAATAATCAATGTCAACGTTCTCAATTCACTACATACAACATACTACATACGACATACTACATACGAATAGTTATACGATAAATCGCTCTATAGGGCGGGGGAATTCCAGAAAAATCTCCGTGACTCGGCGTTCTTTGTTCGTGCTGCGTACTCCGTAAGGAGTACCGAGGACTACCACATAGATCGCAGTGGACGCAGAGCAATAGTCAATAGTTCACCCCATGAGATAGCTTGTCCCTTAAGGGGCGAAGCCGACATCTCACGGGGTAAATCGTAAGCTTGTGCCCGCGAAGGCGGGTATAGTAAATCAAAAGGGACAGCCGACGGGGGAGGCTAAATTACAACATCGAAAATATTCTTTGGATCATCCAACACTTTAAATTCCCACTTGCCAAATTTGCCATCAACATTAACTGCGGCGACCCATTCCTTTGCAGCCTGCCATTTTGCTTTATCCTGTTCTTTGGGTTGGCCTTTCACTTCAAGAATGAGATAACGGTTATCATCGAATTTAATAATAAAATCAGGAAAATATGTCTTTGTCTGTCCTTGCCACAGGTAGTAAATCTCAAATCCGAGATGGTCATTCTTAACCCAAGATACAATGCCCTGAATCCTGTTTCGTTCAAACTCAAACCCGACTTTTTCCCAGCCCGAATCGGTCACAATATGGCTGATCTGGCTTTTCTGAATGGGCTGAGTCGGTTTTGTGGTGTACCATGTCATGGATGTTGCCGTAGAACGGACAGGGCGTACCGGATCAAGTATCAATGTCGGAGCTTCTTTGCTTGTGCTGCGAATAGCATTGCCAACATGATTGATGATTTTCTGCATATTGAGAGCAATTAGAATATTCTTTAATCGATCTATACCATAGAAAAGAGGGAGCTTGACTTCCAGCTTGCGGGAATGAATAAACTCTTCGATAATGCGATAGGCCTGATTGATATGACTGCCGGAATCACCTGGCCAGTTTTTGCCAAATAGTTCGTGGAGTCGAACCGCACCCTGTAAGAGATTTTTTTGCAGACGATGCTGTTCCGCCAGTTTTTCAAGGTCAAGCTCGGTTAATTGATCGAATTTGGGTTTGCCGTCAATAACGGGGGCAACTTCAACAACAGTCGGGGTGTCTTCTGCTGAAAGTACAAGCTGGGTTACTTTTGACCAGTCCATCTCAATGAAGTATGAAAGTTTGTAATCGACCCGCAGAACATGCGGCCATTTAATTTCTTTATCCGATCTTTCCGGAATTGGCTGGATTTTCGTTTTCGGTTTTTCTTCCTTCGGTTCACCGGTTTTTTGTTCAACCGGCAGGAAAGTAAACGGAACACCGAAAACCGTAACATATTCTGGTTCGTAAAGGCCTGTTTCTTCATTAACATCATAGCAAATGCGGCGAAGACCACGGCCAATAACCTGTTCACATAAAAGCTGGCTGGTAAAAGCCCGCAATCCTAAAATATGCGTGACGGTTCGGGCGTCCCAACCCTCCGAAAGCATATTGACCCCAATAACGCACTGAACATCGGCACCGGCCCGGCCTATTTTTCCTACGGTATTGAACTTCTCACGTTGTTTAATAACCGCATCTTTCTTTGAGCCGGCGATTTTGTCCGATTCGTCTGCTTCCAGTTTATCCAAAGCGTCCTGGTCTATATGCAGGAGTTTCTTTGGTTCGCCAAGTTCTTCGACCGCGAAGTAGCCTTTGGTAAGTGAATATTCAAGCCTTGCGGCTGTCTCTGTACGATTGCATATCATGATCATCACCGGCGGTGTTTCACGCGGCGGTATCTGCTTTTCCCATTTATCCTTTTCTTTCAACCAGTCGCCGCCGAGAATATTTACCGCATTTCGTACAAGGTCAGGTAATCCTTCGTTAGGTTTTGCCCGTCGGTTCAAGTCTTCCTTCACCTCCGGGTAAATATGGAACAGCTTCGATTTTAAGTCTGATCCAATAGTCGAATCATCACGAACGGCAACCTTGGGAGTTTTTACCAGTCCGCTTTCGATGGCGTCATTCAGACCGAAATCACACACAATCCACGAGAAAAGCATTTCGCCCTGATTGTTTTTGCCGGTCGGCTTAAAAGGTGTCGCGGAAAGGTCATAACAGGTAAGCACCCCCCGCGCCTCATTGATGCGGTCGATCCCGCTTATCCATATTGTTGCTTCTTCTTTTTCTGCCTCGTCTTCATCGCCGGTGGAACGGTGGCAGTGGTGCGCTTCGTCATTGATGATCAGGATATTGGAAGCATTGCCGAAATCGGAAAGAACCCGGCGCACAAACGCTTCCGCACTTTCGGGGCCTTTTTTCACCACCTTCGGGCCAGCATTTTCATTGATCGGCGCAAGAGTGTGCCAATTGGTGACCCTAATCTTAGCTTGCAGCAATTCCTGCCACATCACCGAATCCACCACGTTAAAAATTTGGTAAAAATTATCTTCCTTTTCCGGAAGCAGAACCTGCAAGCGGTCGCGGACGGTAAGACCCGGAGCGATAATTAAGATATACTTTGAAAACCGCTTATCCATCGGACTGGCGATTTTATTAAGCGCCTGCCACGCGATCAGCATGGCCATTACCACGGTTTTTCCCGTTCCGGTCGCCAGTTTCAAACATAATCGAAGCCAATCGCTTCCGTCGCCGGTGATTTCAATACCCTGTTTTTCGCTTTCCGGCGCTTCGCTCAGCCAGATGGCCGTTTCCACCGCTTCAAGCTGGCAGAAGAAAAATCGCAGTTCTCGCTGTTCTGTGTCCGTCCAGTATTGAAGCAGTTTCCTTGTGGTGCCGGTGCAGTTGGGATAGCCTGCCTCACGCCATTTGCGGACACGGGGACGAATCATGTTCACAAGGTCAATGGTGACAAACTCGCCCGGGTCATCGGTGTTTTTTGCACTGCGCTGCGTAGCCTTCCAATAGCCGGAATCGCGTCTGCCTTCTACAAGTTCAAATTCCTGCGTTTCGCGCAGATATTTCCAATATTGTTTCGGTTCTTCGTATGGGTGATTGACGATGAGGGTATCAATTACTTTCTGTGCCATATTATTCCACCGCCTTTATCACAAACGATTCGATACCGCGGTTGTCGATAATCTTGACCGCGATTTTTTTATTTTCACCGGCAGCAAATGGAATAGACTCCACTCCGCTGAACTTTTCCAACGCTTCTTCATTTACTTCGGCTTTAAGTGCTTTTGCAAGCCGAGTCCAGTCGCGTTTTTTATCGCCTTCTGGGAAGAATATCTGGTCGGGCATGATGCTCCGCTCGTCATAGTCGGTGTCGAGAAACCACATTGAAATATGCTTGGTGCCTTTGGATTCGATTTCGCCGGTTGCGGGATTGTAATAGTCAAAGCCGAGGACTTTGACAGCATACCGCCCGTCTTTCTGCTTTTTCACTTCCACATCGGGCTGGCCGATGAGCCAGTAGCTTTGATTCGATGAACGCTTCTTACGCAGGTCGGCGGTTAGCAGGTCAACGCTCATCTGTGCCTTGAGAATGGTTACGCCCGGCCATTCCATCTGGTCGATGTCCTTGCTCGCTTCAGGGTCAAAATGAAATGCCGCAAAAATGACAAAATCGGGCTTTTCCTTAAGAATTCGTGCTT